>WLWE01000143.1_pt1 | contig 60910 bp, 87 predicted proteins | sample 6718301 | NCBI WGS metagenome assembly WLWE01 (sample SAMN12718691, study PRJNA515312) | sponge metagenome | isolation source: marine sponge | host: Mycale hentscheli | place: New Zealand: South Island, Marlborough, Capsize Point | collected 2003-05-01
TACATCATTGGCAAAATCATAAACAGCACTGCCTGCTTCAAACGAAACCATAACATCCATTATGTCAAAAACTTTTTCTGCACCTGGATTTGCTATTAAAGTAACTGGGTTAGAAAATAAAGATAATAAAGAAGCACTGTTAATGGTAACTTTCGCAACCAACGTGTCAACACCGAATAACCCCTGAACTTGAGACAGGGTTGCAGTCTTAGTCATAAGATTATTTTCAGCGTCAGTTAAAATTAAATAATCTGATGCGTCAATATTGCTAATCGGAGGATATGCTGATGTGTTGCTTATTCTTGCCATATTATTTTTCTTCTTCTTTTTCTTCTTCTGGATCTTTTACTTCTCCGTTTTGTAAATTAATGATAGCGTTTTTACCAAACTCTTTCATTAATGATTTTTCTTGTTCAGCAAATTTACCTTTAATGGCAGCTACGTTAGAAAGAAGATCAGCTTTTTTAATCTCTAAATCTGCTATTTCCATTTTTGTATCGTTGAACTGCTTGTTTAAACTTTGCAATAAAGTTAATTGTGCTTCACTTAATTTTTTTGACATTTGATTTTATTTTAGTTGTTAATATTTAAACAAAGATAGTAAATTTTTACTTAAAAAGTAGAACCGTCAAATAGCCTATATCTCAGCTTGATTGATATGCTTATTACACCAGCTGGTAGAGCATCGCTTGTGGCCTTATGAAGTGTAGTTGCTGTATTGGTTTTATATGTTCTACCTTGAGAACCAGAACCTGTGGGAATATCTCTTGTGTAAAATCCGTAACTTGGATTTGTAGGAGTACCTTGGCTTGCATTTAATATTTCATTTATTCTTAAAGCTGGCAATATTGATACGGAAGCTGCCGCCTGTGGTATATTTGCTTGCCTTACTACATATGATTGACTTGTGCTAACTGCTCCAGTTGCGCTATACTTTATCATCCAATCAGAATATGTAACTACAACCGCTTTGTCAGCTCCTGGAGCTGCTATTAAAGTATTGCCTAGGGTTGCATTAAGTTGCGCTCTTGTAAATGTCCAAGTAGCTTCTTGCTCGCCTCTTACAACATTACCGCTTGGATCAACAGTTAATGTAGCCAATGTGTCTTGTGTTGGTGCTTGAAAGTTTTGATTAGCACTTAATGATCCGGTTGTTGCAACTGATGCTGAATCATATTTGTCGAGAAACATTCTACCATCTGTTTGCATGGAAAAAACATTTTTAGTCCCACACATAATACCAACTGTATCTGCTGTATTGTTGGTTCTTACTATTCCAGTATCAGTATCTCCTTCAAAAGAAAAAGAAGGTATTGATTTGTTCGGTGTCGCTGTGTGCTGCCCATATGTTACAGCGCCTGTCGATAATGTTGCTAGTTTCTTATCATTGTCGTGAAATAAAATTACACTCCCATTAGCATTAAAATCAGCCATAACTTCGGAAGTCGATGTTAAGACTTGAACTTCATTATCACTAGAAATTATTAAGCTTCCAGTGCTTGCTTCAGCTATATAAGAATTACTCCCGTCATGATATATTTCTAAATCTTGAGAATCCCCAAAAGTTGCTTTTGAATTATCGCCCCATGCTCCGCTTGATACAAATTTAATTGACATATAGTTTTATTTATTATTACAAAGTTAAACTATTATGGCAACTTATACACTAATACTTTTACTTCGTTAGTAGTTAATGCTGCTGCTGTCTTTATTGTTAAGACTGATGCACTTGTTCTTTCTACATCCATAAACATAGTGTCAAATGGAGAGGAATTTCTCATACACTGAACTATAAGATCTTGAGTATTTAAAGAACTTACATCAATAGTGTATGTAGTTGCCGAACCATTTCCGATAGTTGCTGTAAGACCATGGTCAGACACACAAGTATCAACTGCATTACAAAAGTCACTAACTTGTGAAGCTGTAATCGAAATGGTATTTTCAGAGACTGATTGTGCTATACCGTACTTATCAAAGTTAATAGTTAAAGATTTACTTGCTCCACCATAACTTTGTTCGGTAATGCTTTGATCAATTAATTGAATCCATCCGTTTCCAGTAGCAGTAAATACTGCACTATCAAATCCAGCAATACCTTTAGTTGCTGCGCCATCTGTTGCGCCTACACCTGCGATACTTTGCCCTGATTGAACGATTGTAAAGTCTGAGTTTGCAGGGCTACTATTTGCCGCAATAGCTACATTAGCAAAAATTAAATCCCCAACTTCTAAAGCTACACCCAATTGAGTACCGGCTGTTGTTACAGCATAGAAATCACCAAGACCTGTAGCAATGTTACTTGCTCCGTTAATAGCTCCGTTTGGAGACTGATCAGTTGTTAAACCTGTATTAGCGTTATAACCACCCTCAAATAAACCAGACCCAGCTACAAGAGCTTGCACCTGTCCTAAGTTTACACCATCTGTGGATGCTGTACCATCAGCTACACCTGTTAGTTTGTTAGAACCAAAAGCAACATCTGCTTCTGCATCACCCCATTGGTTTAAGTGTACATTTTGGTATAATATTTTTTCGTTTGCAGTTCCATCTACACCTACTAAGAAATCCGCAGTAGGGTCAATAGCTGTAACAGTAGTTAATTCAGCTAAATCAAGACTAACAGTTACTGTGCCTCCAGACTCTGCTGTGTCAATACCAACAGAACCAGCTATAGTTGCTGTGTCACCATTGCTTATGGTTGTATCTCCAGTGTCTCCAGCTAAAGTCCAGTTATTCATTGAGCCGGTGCCTCCAGTATAAGCTATTGTTACTCCTCCACTACCATCACCAGTAGTACTTATTGCAGTACCCGCAGTTATAGTTATTGTTCCGGTGTTTGTAATTGTAGAGTTACTACCACTTGAACCTGCTAAAGTAAGACTGTCAAATGGGCTAGTATTCGTAATTGTTAATTTAGCGCCTGATGCCGCCACACAATCAATACCTGTGCTTCCAATGAAATCAACAGTAGCTCCATTAGTTATAGATATTACACTACCAGAAGTGTCTCCGTCTAGTTTCCACCCTGTATATGCAGCTGGAATTGTAGGCATTGTAAATGTAGTAAGTGCCTGTCCTGTGACATGACCTGTACTATTAACGCTAACATTAGCAGAAAGAGCCGTAAATGTGCCGCCACTTGTTAATGTAGTTGATGGTGTAGTATTACTTTGAGATTGCGCGTCATGCGTAATTGTAACTGAGCCACTTGTACCACCACCACCAATTGGTGAGGTTGTGTTTACAGCTGTAATATCTCCCTGTGGAGCAGCAGCTACAAGATTAGCTACTGTAACTTTTTTGTTTTTACCCACATTATTATCATAAATAACTAATGTGTCAGCAACGTCTGCGGTAGCGCCTAGTGCTGTTAGGCCGTCAACACCTAAACCGACTTGTGGTATAGGGCCAGTACTATTACTTACCTCAATACCTAGCAATTCATCATCTGTAGAAGCCTGTACAGCTGTTACGTCTCCTTGAGGTAAAGTACTTATGAGTACTAAATCCCCTGCCCCATTTATATATTGCGTTGAATCGCCATCCAGTGTTATGTCAACAGATGGATTTATTGTAGCAGTACCGCCTATGGCAGCAGTAAAAGCATTACCAGCGTGAGTCGCAGACACAGAAGTAACTGTTCCAGAGCCAGAGCCAGTTCCAAACACAACCCAATTGTCAGAACCTGTGTGATATTTCATCTGATTAGTATCAGTTCTATATATCATTTGACCCTCACCAGCCAATCCCGTTGGATCGGAAGTTACGTTGTCTACTTTAAAGTCTTTTAATTGATTATTACTTAAATCAATGTTTGATAAATATGATATTGCCATAATTTTTTTAGTTAAATGTTACTGTTCCAGTTATAAGACTTGTAAAAGTCAAAGTACACTGGTTTAAATTGTTATATGTTACTTCTGTGTACACTTCATTTTTTGTTCCGCTTTCAAAAACAGAAACCGCTGGGAATTTGTTTAAGTTGTGCGTTATTATATAACTTAATGCATTTCCCGGCAAACTAAATGTAAAATTTAAATCTCCAGTACTACTTGGGTTATATTCCAACAAAGATATAAAATAATCTTTATCTGCTGTCAAGCTCCCTCCTCCAGCCTTAAAGGTTAAAACTATTGTATATTCGTTACCTCCACCCTTTGGGGTAGCGCTATCCCAGCTATATATTGCCCAGTTTTTAATATCATCACATTGGGTTAATAGCACTTCTGAGCCTACAAGTGCATTTTTAAAAAAATCATCTACTTTTACTGTTGCGCTTCTAGTGTCATAAGAACTAATATCGAATGTAACAATGCTGCTTAGCAATACACTTGGCGCTCCGCCGCCTGCAAATTTTATTGCACCGCTTTCGTAGCCTGTCGTGTCGTTATACTTATATCTTAAGTTTTGAGCTTGTCCGCCAATTCTATTAATAAACTTAGCTACCGAGTCGGCAGTAAAGTTTTTAGTCTGCATATTGTTCTGTGAGTCAGAACCAATCCACTTATCATTAGCTACTACGTCTACATCCTTTGGATATGTACTTATTCTTGCCATTTATTATTTTTTTCCTATTGATTTTCCCTTTTCGTAGCTACGCCCTCCAAAGTATGAAGCGATAACTGTCAGCAAAACAATTTGCAGCAGTTCCTTCCATTCGTCATCTACTGCAAAGGTAATAAATCCTGAGTCAATAAAGATAAGCGCCATTGTACAAACTATAACAAATATTAAAACAAGAGGCCTTACAGATTTAGATAACTTATTATCACTACTCATGTCAGCTTTCCATCTCTCAGACACCTGCTCCATCTCTACCTGTTGATGGTCATATATCATTTGCTGTAATTTAACTTTGTCTTCTGCTGGAGCATCAGACCTTGTTATTTCAGCCAAGGCTTCTTGAGGGGATGTAACACCTTCTAATACCCTTCCCAAAGTAGGGTTGATTGTAGACGCCACACCTAATAAAAGTTTGCCAACAGTACTGTCTTTAAATTTTTTTTTCTTTTTATCTTCCATAATTAACACTTCCATCTTTTTCGAGCCTGTCTTATTCTCGAGTTTGGATTATTTCTAGTTTTTGCGCTAGATCTTTTTAACTGCCCTAAACTTCTGGCGCAATAAGATTTTCTTCTTTTAGCTCTTTTACTTCCAGGCTTTACTTTTCCAGTAACAGCAGTTTTTAATTTACTGCCGGGATTAGCTCTCCTGTATGCGGCTACTCCCTTCTTGGTCATACCAGCACCTTTTTTAGTGGCTCTGTAATTAGCGTTTTTACCCTTTGTAGTTTTTCTTATTGCCATTATCTTACTCCTTTTACATTTCTAACAAACTGCTTTCCTTTAGAGCCTTCTCTTTTTTTCTTTTTAGCCGTAGCTTTAAGCTTTTTTTTAGACAGCCTTCTAGCTTTAGCTAAAGGCAAACAGCGGTCTGGGTTCTTCTTATTTTTAGACGTACCGCATTTGCCCTTGATTTTACCATCAGTGCCAATACGAACCCAGTTTTGATCACGCCATTTTTTTAACTCTCCCATTATAATTTTTTACTTCCTTTTTTTGACCTCATTATTTTTTCTTTTTAGGCATAGACTTAATCATCTTTTCAATTTTTGCAGCTTGTGCAGCGTGCATTTTAGAGGCGCCTTTAAGCTGCTTAACGATTTGTTTCATTTTGACTATATTCATTTCTTTTTCTTTTTCATTGTTGCACCAGCTATTCTATCCGCTTTGGTTATTCCTGGATTATTATCAATGCCAGCTTTTACGCTTAACATTCCAAACTTATCGATATCTTTATTCTTAAAGCCTATCTTGTTATATTCTTTTTTACTTCTTTTTTTTGCCATAATTAGGGTCTTTACAATATTTACTTGCCGCCATGTTTGCATATGCAGACGGATATTTATCAAATGTTCTTTTTGCCCAAGCTATTCCAGCTGGACAAATTTTGTTTCCTTTTTTTTTAGTTCTACCTGCCACTTTTTCTTTTTTTATTTGTTGTTTTCTTTTTTTTACGACCAACTTTATCCGCCGCCTTTGCGCTTCCTTTTTTTGCAAATTGCTTTGAAAGATATTTAACTACTGCTCTTCCTCCTTTTAGCACAGCACCACCACCTATCATTCCACCTCCTACTGCGCCTCCTTTCCTATAATCTTTGGGTCTTATTTTTACAAGATTCTTAGCTTGAGCTTTTAATTTAGCAGCCTTAGCCGCCGCTTGTTTTTTTGTTAGCGGTTTTTTTCGAGCTTTTTTAGGCGCTCTAGATGCTACAGCTGTAGATGATTTTACTACTCTTCTTACGGGTTTTTTAATTTTTCTTTTTGCCATTTTATATAACTTTATATTTAATCTTACCGTCTTCTTTGTATGCCTTTAAGCATCTACCTCTATTGTCTTCTTTAGAAACATATGAAATATGTAGCCAATTGGGATTCATGTCTGTTCCAAACTCCCAAATTAGTTGATCAAAGTCACAAATTTCTTTAATATACATAAACATTTCCGCATTGCTTTTGTGTCCATAAACATCATCGATATCAATTGCTTGACCCTTACAATGCTGGCTAGAACTTACGCCTCCAATAGCTTCATTTAAAGCAGCTGACCTAAAAAAAGAGTTAACTTTTATAGGGCCGCCAACCCATTTTCTTAACGGCTCAAATACATTTTCAGCTGTTAACTTCATGTTCTCAACTTGAGCTGGATTAGGCGTGTTGTCTATTCCTTTTCGTTTAGCTGTGCTTGAGTGTATCGCTTCAGCATAAGTAATATGTTCACTTATTTTCATAGTTCAATATTAATTCCAAATGTTGATTTATATAATTTTGTATCCCAAAATTCTGTATATTCTCCCTCTATGTATACACCAAGTCTTTTAGTTAATTTCCAGCCCATCATTAATCCAAACTGATAATCATCCCACTGCTCAAGACTTGAGTCTTCAACTAATCCTCCCTTACCCCAATTGTTTCTATTCAAAAAACTTAGTGATTCGTCACCTTTAAAATAAGTGTGGTATGGTAGTATATAATTAAAATAAGCATGACACCAAAATTTATCAGTGTAAGTATAATAATCAAAACCTACAATAGGAGCGTACTCAGCAAAAGCATCCAGCAAGTCCCACTGTTCATTATTGTACTGAAGCATTAAGTCCCCAAAAATAGTGTTACGAAAATCAACATCTGAATAAGCCACTATTTCTCCGTCTGAATCTCTCCAAATCCAATCGTATGAAACCTCTCCTGTTTCTTCGTCAGTATAAGTTGTGTAATGATCACTGTAACCATACAAAAATCCTAAGCTATACCATGGATTTGATGGATATTCAAACTGGTTTCCGTCTGGGTCTGTGTAAATTTCTGTTTCGTTTAACCATATTTCTACAGGATTATATCCGTAAGCTGTTTCGTGAGTACGAGCTATAACTCCAGCTGATATACTAAATTTTTTACCAATTGGCAATCTTGCTCTTAATTCAGCAGAATTATATTTAAAACCTACATTCCCCTCTTCTCTTGACTCTATTTTAGCAATGTGATACTTACCAGTATGCCTAAGAAAATAACGGTGATTAGTAAATACCTCGCCCCTTTGTCTTTCTTTTTCATAATGAAATAAATATTCCCACCCGCTAAATGCGGCAGTAGGTGCAGATAGCGCTACATTAGTTTCAGTTCCGTCATAATATTGTTTTTCTTTATTCTCATAATCAAACCTAGCTATTCTTCTTATGCCTATTCCTATTCTATAATCGTGAGGAAAATACTCTGTCACATCTACAACCGTAGGTATGTCGTAAAGACCGCCGTCAACTGGAGGCCTTACAAAGTAATCTTTTCTGGTGGTTTCATAGGCATTAGAAATATCTCCAGCAACATAAAATGTTCCGTATTTAAAAAAGTTTTCGTAAGCGTTTTTAAAAAATTGTTTTTTTTTAAATTTTCTTACCATTTTATCTTCTAATTTTTTAGAATGATCTATTAAGGGCTGGGCTGAAAGATTAAATGAAACAATAATTAAAAGTAAAAGTAGGTTCTTCATATTTAAAATTTCTTTTTAACTAATTTATCAATTTCTTTTTGAATTAAACTTAAAGAATTTTCAGGAAGTTTTAAAGTAATATCGCTTTCTACCTTTACAATAAGCTTTCTGTTTTCATACAAGCATACCGTAGGTAAAAACTTTATTTCTTCTTTTTCAAAAATTTTGGGGTGTTCTGTAAGCGATAAGCGAATCATATCCGCTCCTTTCAACTTACTTATGTCAATTTCGTTAGCACTAACAAAATCAGCAGAATATTGTACAACTACTATTCCGTCTTTAAAAGATTGCGAAAACGCTAGCGATGGTATTAAAAATAAAATTACTATCCATAGTTTCATCTGTCTTTTGTTAATTCGTAGAGACGCTCTTCTAATTTGGATAAAGTTTCTTTCATCTCCTTAACGTCTCCCTGGGTTGTCATTATCGCATCTCTAATTATTTGATCTTTATATGTAAATTCTGTTTTTGTAACCTCTGGCTTTGGAAGCTCCATAGCTCTGGCGATATCAGACTGTAAAATAAAATACATGCTGCAAAGAGAAACAGTAAAACCTATTATCATTGAAATAGTTTTTAAATCTAAAGTCAGTTCTGTGTTCTCACTTATCTTTTGCGACATAACTTATTTTTTAGAACGAGATTTTTTTATAGCCGCAGCTCTTTTAGCTTTGCCTACCGCAGATATTTTTCTTGCTGGTTTGACATTCTTTTTTCTTGCACGAACCATTGCTTTTGCGCCAGCCTTAGAAGGCTTAAATTTCTTTTTTTTTATCATAATTATAATTTTACCAAATTGCTATACAAACTTGATTCTTAATTGAAGCACTACTTCCTGCGTTTCTTAATTTTACAACTTGAACTGGAAGATAGTTACCTACTTTAAAGTTTTTGAATGTTACAGTGTTAGGGGATTGTATTGTTCCAGAAGTAGTGTCTACACATACATCTACATATTCATCTCCGACCGCAGCTATTGTAGAGCTTGAACCAATATATAGTAAACATCCTGAAGATGAATCTATTCTTGAAGAACCATTAGGGCCTCCTTCAAAAACAATAAAAGTATCATTTGGTGCGTTAGTAAAAATATCAGAAGTAAGCTCTAATATAGTAGAACTTTCTACAACTTTTACTGAAGAAATACCTCCCGTAGCCGTATTGTAAACAATATCATGCACGCTTACATTAGAAAAGTCAGCGGCAACTGCGACAAGTTTATCCGTAGTATTTGTAGAATTAACTCCCGTTACTTGCGGTAGGTTAGCGTCTGGAATTGGTAGTGAGTCAGCGGCTATAACTTGAAGCGCTAAGCCGGTGTTTACGGTAATTTTTGGGTATGCCATTTTTTATTTTTTGAGGGTTAAAAATCTCTTTATCTATTTATTTTGGTTTGGTAAGGAATAACACGATTTAAAGTGTCACGCCTTTGGTTGCAACCACAATCTCTTCCGGTTGCTTTGCTTACTTTGTCAACAATAGTTTTTATTCCTGTTGCTTTAGTAAATTTTTCTATACTATCGCCTAAGCCTCTTGATTTCATTTTTATTTATTTTTACAAATACACTGCGATACAGGGCATTCATCAACATTAACTATTAATTTTGATATAATCCAATTCCACTTGCATAACAATTTACACCAAGTTTTTTGAATCCAAAGTCCTAATTTTACTAATAATTTTCCCATTCTATTTTCTTAAAGGATTGTATTTAGGATAAACTCGAACATGTTGGACTGTATCTTTCAATACTACTTCTACAGGCTTTTGTTTAACTTTTGTTTTTTTTATTGGCTTCTTTTTTGCTAAAGAAGCTTTTTTTACTGCTTTCTTTTTAGCCATTATATTTGATTTAAATTACTTTCTTTTAGCCTTACCCTTTACCTTTTTTAGTTTAGGGTTTTTCTTTTTAGCTTTAGCGCTGGCTTTTCTTGATGCTGATGCTAGAATAGCAGATGCTGCCTTTTTGGAGTATCCGCCTTTTCTTGCAATTTTTGCTGCTACTTTTTTAAAACTCATATTTTACTTTAAATGATCGTGAGTTTTCCAACTAGATGCGTGTCTGTAAGACATTGACTTGTCTGCGCCATAAGAGTGTCCATACATTTTTTTAGACATTGCTTTGCTTTCGTCTCTACGAGATTTCATAGATTGAGATTTCTTTCCACTTCTAGCTCCTAAAGATTCGTCTAGTCTTGCGTTATAACCTTGTTTCATGATTTTATTTTTTAAATTAATAACTATTTACAAATATAATAATTTTTATTATAATTTTTTTATTTCCACTTAGCGTTCCATCTAGATAAATTCTTTAAAATTTTCCCAGCTTTTGTTTTTTTCTTTTCACCTTTAGCTTTTTTACGTGCAGCATCTAAAGATTTTTTATTTTTATTTTTTATTAAACACTTTTTTTTCGCAGTGCCTTTAAGTGTGCCGCAAGGGCTTTTGGCTCTTTTTTCTGAAAGAGATTTTGTTTTTTTTTGAAATTGCTTTACACCAGAGGTTGATTCTTTTACAAATCTTTTATCAAGTTTTCTTTCAAGCTTAGACACAGAGCTTCTTACCTCTTTTAAAATTTTATCACCTAATTTAGGTTTGTCTTTTTTTGTAGCCATTTTAATTTCTTCTTCTTCTTCTGCTTCTGCTTCTTGGAGAATTAACTGCACATCCGGTAACTCTACCAGCTCTATTTCTTATTGGTCTTGCACCTTTTCCACATGAGCTTCCTCTTGCCTTACCTCTTAATTTTCTTGCTTTAGCAGATTTTCTTTCTGCTTTCTTAAATTTTCCTTTGCTTCTAGCTTTAGAAGCTTGAGCAGATTTTTTAGCTGCTCTTTTCATTAACCTATCGTATCTTGGCATAATTTATTTTTTTAGTTTTTTATTTTTTTTTCTTATTTCCTTTGAACATCTTTAAAGTTTTTCTAGCAATAGCTTTTGTTTTTCTTGCTACTTTTTTGGAAGCTTTGTTTACTTTAGACACAGTTCTTTTTTGTCCAGAGGTTAACTTCATTCCTTTTGTTGTTCTAAGTTTTTTATACTTAGCAGGGCCTAGCTGTTTTAATAGTTTTTTTGAACCTTTACTAATAGTCTTATTAGCTTTAGCTATTTTTTTCTTTTTTCTATCTATAGCTTTTCCTTTTCTGGCAGCTTTTTTTGATGGTGGTCTACCCACTTTTGTTCCGTATGTTCCTTTTCCTTGTGGCATAATTTATTTTTTAATATTAATACATTTTAGAACCCATCTTTTGTTCCATTCCGTAGTTGGGATTATTTTTCATACTACCGTTCATTGTTCCGGCAAAAGCACTAGCTTGAGCTTTCCCTACAGCGTTGTAAGGGAATTGCTTTTTTTTCATTTTTCCTGTGTCACCACATTTGTAAGTTACTGTTGGCATAGTTTATTTTCTTTTAATTCGTTTAACTTTAGGTTTTTTTGCGTAAGATCTTTTTGCTGTAACTGCTTTAGCTACATTTTTTACCCCTTTTGCGGCGGAGCTTATCTTTCCTTTTTTTATTGCATTGTATGTAGATGCGGCTGCTGTGACTATCTTACCTAGTTTGCTTCCTTTTATTCTATCTACTTTCTTTTTAACTTTGGCAGCAGTTTTTTTAACTTTACTTATGCCTCTACCAGCACCAGTTTTTCCTGTTAAAACAGTTTTAGCAGCTCTTGCTGCTACTTTTTTGGCTCGTTTTCCTTTGCCTTTTGAGGTTAATCTTTTTACTCTTTTTAATTTTCTTGCGACTGATTTTTTTGCCGCTTTGCTCATCGCCATAATTAAACTGTTTTAAAATTTAGTTTTATATTTACACAAAGATAACAATTTAATTTAATGAAATTTAAAGGAGTTTACACTAGACCCAATCCCAACAGGAAGATACCTGATTATGATTTTTTAAAATACTGGAGGGTTATAAGGTACTGGGCAAAAGCTAAATACAAATTAAGTACACCTGATTTAGATATGCTTTTTTTTCTTTATAGTGAACAAATATTTAATAAAAGTCAGTTTAAAGAATACGAGCAAATTATGTCTTGGGATGTAAAAAGATTTTCTAGTCTACTAAAAAGAGATTGGATTCATGTTTGGCGAAAAAGAAAAGGATCAGAGACAACACTATACGAGCTAACATACAAGGCTAAAAGACTGGTAAACAATATATACAAAAAACTTAATGGTGAAGAAATATCTGAATCTGCACAAACAAATCCTTTATTCAGAAACGATGCTACCTACATGGATAAGGTTTACCGCAACATGATAAAAGAAATAAACAAAGAATTAAAATCTTAAACTTTTCGGCGTCTGCCCATTTGAGAGGCCTTAGAACCCGAGACCTTACCGCCATGCCCATGGTTTTTAAAATAGGGGGAGGGGGGTGTTTTAGGAGTGTTTACTGAATTTCCTGTGTATTTTTTATTTCTTTTTTTTGGCTTTTTTTTAGACATAATACTTTTAAAGAACAATTACAACATCTCTTTCAGATATTATGGTGTATGTTTCTTGGTTTATAATCATAGAATGACCAGCGTTTTTATCGTAATAAATTAAATCATTCTCCTTTACTACATCTACAGCTGTCCCTGGCTTTATTATAGTTCCTTTTTTATATCTAAACTCATCAACATCTGATGCTGACAATAATAATCCAGATGAAGATTTAACTTCTTCAGTAATAGTTTTAATAATTATATACTTACCTACTGGTTTCATAGGTTATCTGTTTATCTTTGTTGTATACCATATAACCTTTAGACTCTAAAAGCTGTATCGCATCGTCTATTTCTTTTTTTTCAGCCCTGAAAGCTGCAAATATTTGATTATCAATTACCATTTTATTTAATTTATTTTAGTTATTATTCTCTATTCTCGCATGTGTTACTATTGCGTTTGTTGTTAATATTGTTGTGGAAACACTTATTGAATTTCTAAGAGCTGTCTTAGTTACTTTTAAAGGATCTATAACTCCCATCTTAAACATGTCCCCATATCTTTCGTTCTTAACATCATAACCTTTAAAATTACTGATTTTTTTTGATTTTGTATTAAGCGCTTTTTCATAACACTTTTCAAAATCTAATCCAGCGTTATCAAGTATTTGTAGTAAAGGTACTTTAAGCGCATCTTTTAAAATCATTACAGCAGTAACATAATCTTGGTTTGAGTTTTTCCCGTAAGTTATTTCTTGTGATATATAGTATAGGGAGAGTCCTGCTCCAGCAACTATGCCTTCTTCCAGTGCGGAACGCACTGCACACACCGCGTCTTCAACGCGGTCAAATTTTTCTTTTTGCTCTACATCAGAGTTTCCTCCTACATAGATAGCACCTATAGAACCAGACAAGCTGGCTATACGTTCATTAATAAACTCACGATCAGAAACTATATCTGTATTGTCTTGCTGAACCTTAAGCTCTGCTATACGTTTCTCTATCTCTTGAGTCATTTGATTGCTCTTTATTATTACCGTTTGGTTTTTATCGGCAATAATTTTATCTGCATGACCTAAGTCATCCATAGTAATTAAGCTTAAATCATCTCCTGTTTTTTCTGAAAAGTATTTAGCCCCGACCGACAATGCGATGTCCTGCATAAGCTCGTGCTGTTTATATCCAAAATTTGGAGGTATAATATTGCATAGCTTAAGTCCATTGCGCACCACATTTGCCGCCAGGGTATTCACAACATTGGTAGAGCATGAACCAATGATGAGAAGTTTTTTATTTTGCTGTATGACTGGCTTAAGTACATTCTCAACTTGTAGTATATTACTTATCTCTTGGTCACACACCATTATTAGCACATCCTCTAAAACACATTCATCATTTTTTTGATTCGTGATAAACAAATTAGAAGTGTACCCTCTATCTACTTTTATTCCATTTGTAATAGTAGCATAAGTTTCATGATTCATAGAGTTCTCTACAGTCACAATACCGTTTGTGCCTACTTTTTTATATGCATCAGCTATAATGTCGCCAATCTTAGTGTCATTGTTAGATGATATTGTAGCTACATCTTTTAAACGACTCTCATTTATTTTTTTACTACACCTTTCTAAATTAGAAAATATATAAGGTAAGTGTCCTTTTATATTTTTAACAACCTCAGTTACGTTATTGGATGAGGTTATATGATTTTCGCCAGCTTTAATTAAAGCTTCCGTCAAAACAATAGCTGTAGTTGTTCCATCGCCAGCTGCATTTGCGGTTCGCCTAGCTGCATCCTTCATCATCTGTATCGATAAGTTCTCTACCGGATCTAATAAAGATATTGACTCAGCTACAGTAACACCGTCTTTTGTTATTGTAATGCCGTTAGTGTGATTAGGAGACTCTATTAATACAGTCTTACCGCGTGGGCCTAACGTACTCTTTACTGCTTTTGAAATTTTTGTGATTCCCGATATTAATCTTTCTCGGGCAGGCTCATCAAACGATAAGTCTTTAGGAATGTAGTTGCTCATTTTAGTAAATTTAATTTAAACAAAGATACAAATTATTTTTTAAATAACGCATGTCGAGTGTCAAAATAAAATCTCACTATATAGCACTCTATATTTATTTGTTATATATATATTTATTTATCTATAATATCCTTTATTTATCGACATTTTCGACATTAACAATAAATAGTAATATAAAGTATTGAAAAAGAGATAGTTATGAAATGTCGATTTTTATTTTAAATAGCATTAGAGTGTCGATTATTATACATTAGGTGTATAAAAAAAGAGAACCTATTAAGATTCTCTTTCTCAAAACAAAATAAAGGTAGACTAAAAATATAATTCGTTAAAGTTCTTTTTGTTTTCTGCAACTTGAATACCCTCTGCGATTTGGTTTATTCTTCTGTCGTTTTTTACAGACCTTTTTATAGAAGCTGCTTTTTGAATACCAGTCATAGAGTCTGGACGATCATTAATAAGTCTACCGTTCTTAACGTATAGTCCATTTACAAAATCATTTGAGTTTAGGTTTTTATAATGCATAGCTTTCTATTTAAAGTTAAAGTACAAATATAGTAAAATTTTTTTTTATGTTCAGATATATAGGGGTTGAGGGTAATATATCATATCACAGCCACCTCCCGCGAAACGAAAGTCATTATTTTAAAAAAAATCTCACAACTTTCAAAAAAAATTTTCCCAATGTTTTCGGCTTTTTTCTCACGCCACCAAACGCCCAGCACCCACACGCCGACACGCTCCAGCCGTCCCACGATTCGCCCCAGCTGGGGCAAACGCTCCCCACATTTCCACGCCTCGCACCCCTTCCCCCAAACAAAGACAACTTCAAACACTTTGAACGAGTACAAAGGTTGAAGGTTGCACCAGCACGACACCCAGCGACCCCAAACAAAACACCCCCAAAATATGATCCTTTGATTGTTTATTTATCATCTGAAAATGAACATTTTATATCTGTTAAATAAAAGTTTTTACTATATAATTTGGTAGTTAGATTCTTTTAAACTATCTTTGAACAAATAACAAACATTAATTAAACTTTATATTATGCAATACACAAAAGAATTAAATCTAACATCCTTCAATTTTTGGAGCGGAGCAAAACAACACAGTTTTAGTTATTCAGAATTAAAAGAATTAGAGTTTCAATTTCAAGATTTATTCCACGACAACCCACCAACCGAAACGCAGATAAATGATATATTTTGGTTTGAGCAACAATTTTTGTGCGAATGTTTAAATATAGATTTTGAAGAATACGAAAACCGAACCTAACAAATGGGGGTTCGTGGTTGACTCCCTCATTTGTGCCTTGCCTCGCTAAGAAATTAGCGGGGTTTTGGTGGTAAAAAGCAGTAACAAAATGAAACAACCTTTTGAAACAATCGACCCGAAAAATCATTTGAATTGGTTAATTTCTGACGATTATAAACATACATACAGAACACACCTCCAGCGGTCAGAAACAGACAAACGCTATATAAATAATTTTTGCAATGTCAACGGCACAAGCATTGCCCAATTTTGGAAAGAAGAAGCAGAAGCCAAAGCAGAAGGATTGCCGACCTACGGCGAGAAATACTGGATTTCAAACGATTTTTGTTTGGCGTATTGGAACGCTAGAAGCACCGCCAAAGATTGGATAAAGGGACAAATGACGAAAGAAAAATTTGATAAATTAAATTATTCTGACAAACTCAATAAACTCATTGATAATGATTCAGAAGTTATAAGATTACGCAAAGCGTTAAATCTAAAATGCGAAGAAAACGAAAAAAATAATCCTACTGAAAAATTTGAAATACCCTACACACTAAAACCCAAGACAAAAGAACTTATAAAGAAATTTAAAGAAATTCAAACCAGCGGACAATTAACACTATTCGCATAAATTAAAAATATGTTAAGAACAAACTCAAAAAAGTATTTACAAAACATGCAAAACTTTGTAATTTCTGCAATCTCTGAAGATTGCCCAAGCCCAGCAGACGCCGACAAATTGAAATATTTGTTTGATTGCTACGACTCAGAATTTAATCATAAATTCAACGCTCAGCGATTCCCAAACGAACAAGAACGCTTTGCTAATTGGTTGGCTGGATTGCCCTCTGCAATCTCTCTGCCTTGCTATTACTCGGACATAATAGAACTTGCAAAAGAACTGCAAGAAGTGGACGAATACGACACCAAAACAGAAAAACGAATTTGTGAAAACTACTTTAATTTTATGGCGTTTCACATAATAAAAATAAATAATAAATTAAATAAATAACAAAGATGAATTATAAACACATAGAAGAAGTAAGCGAGATTTTAAATGAAAATTTTACCCACGCAAAAATTATTGAATGGGGGGAATCTAAAGGATTAAACATTTTTGACGGCGAAGAATTAGCGAGTCGAATTGAAGCGTTTATTGTCCAAGAAGTCAAAGAATTAATTGAACAAAGACAAGACGGATTTATCGACTTTGAAAAAGAGATTGAAGAGATTGAAAGAATCGAACAAGACAATAATTAAAACTAAACAACTATGAAATTATATCTATTAAATGAGTACGTTGGCGGAGCGCCCTTTGAATCTCGTACCTTGGGCGTTTACTTATCACTTGATGAAGCAAAAGAAGACCTTAAAAAAGTATTAAGAACGCACGACCTCGAAAATTATTTCGATATCGATAATGAAGAAAACGAAACAAAAATAATTACTGATACCTCTTTTTACTTTGATTGTGAGAATTGGTGGGGTGGTTGTGAAATACAAACAATAGAAACAAAATTTAATTTAAAATAAAAAATAAATAATTATGAGAAAAATAATTCTATTGATCCTTTGTCTGCTCGTAGTAACGCCCAGCGTTAGTAGTTGTGCGACAAGTCGAAAATGTAAAGCCGTTAAAATGAAAAAGAAATGGGCAAAGAAAAATTATTGGAAACCAAAAAAACATAATCGCCGAAGATGATAAACGAAATAACTTTGCTCAGACGAATGATTTATTTGTATAAGTATCCAGCTAACAAACAAGAGTTTGAAAGGGCAAGAAAGCACCTTAATAAAGTGCATAAGCAATACGGAACAATAGACATTTGTTCCATTCAAGAATTAATAAAATAAAGTTTACAAGAATTGCATAATTTGTTTATATTATGTATATTCGTTAAAAATTAATTAAGAAACTATGTACAAAATCAAACAAATGACAAGTCCATCAAGTGGAAACCCTGTCGCAAATCAATTTAAAATTTACACTCCTAAAGGCGTTTATTTTCAATCCTACGATAGTATAATTGCTCTTGTAGATAATAAGCGTAATATCATTTTAGATGAATATTATCACGACTATTCACGAACGACAAGCAAATATCTAACAAAATTTTTAGGCTTGAACACACAAGAGAGAAAAAACCAAATAAAGAGCAAAAAAATAAAACTAAAAAACTTAAATAAATAACAATGACAGAAATAGAGAAATTGAAAACAGAATTTCATCAATTAAGATATGATGATAAAGATTTTGAAAATCAATATAATGCAGATGAATTTCAAGAATGGTTGATAGATGTTGAATATAAAGAATGGGTTAACTATTGTTGTAGACAATTTAAAACAGATTTTGAAAATTTACCTGAAGCAACAATGTTAGAAATTATTGAGTTTCTAAAGGAAGACGGATTTTCAGAAGTACAAATATATAAAGCAATTAATAAATAACGATAATAACTATGATGAACTTAAATAAAATTGAAGAACGACTCCAGCTACACGCTGAAACAGAAATCAAAGAAATTGTAGAAAATTTTATGAATGAAATTGACACTAATTTATTTGACAAATATGGGGGTGCAAGTGATTATGTACATTTAAAACTTAATGACTCTGTGTACTCTCAAAGTATTCAAAAATTTGAAACAATGTTAATCTGTATGTTGAAAAAAAGACATTTAGAGGCAATGGTAGAGGTAAAATCAAAAGAATTAATCAAAAAACTAGAATTAATATGAAAGCAAAAAGAATAGATCAAAAACTAAAAGTTACCAGCATTAGGTACTTTGAAACTCGTAGGGGTTTGGGTTATGAATGCAAAACCAATTACAAAAATGTTGTTATTTGGAATGACGGCAATGGTGGTGGGACGTTCATTGAGCCTAATGAAGGTATATTTCCATTCAGAGATTTGACCGATTCCCAGCTGGAAAATCTAATTGACAATTACGAATTTGAAAAGGTAAGCTATGAAAAATTCAAAAGGCCTATTCTTGAAAAAGACCAAGAAAGGTTTAATAAGAAAAACTTTAAAACTATATAATATGGACAACAACTTTCAACTAAAAGCAACAAGAGTTCCTGATTTTGATATGGTAGGCGATAAACATTATGGGGATGTACCTTATGGAGTTTGTTTAGATGTATATTGTCAATGTGGGGAATTTTTAGAATGTGGGACAGATTGGTCTTATTTTAAAACCGAAAAAGAAGCAGAGGATTTCTGCGAAGAATTTAATAATAAAAACTTTAAAACTATATAATATGGCAAATCATTGTTGGAATTGGATACAATTTTCAGGAAAAGGAAAAAAGGGGTGTAAATCTCTTAACAAATTAGTTGATAGGTTGAAAACCTATGACGAAACAGATTATTTAGCAGAATGGGGAGATTATATACTCGACAGAGGTAAGATAGGAGATTCTATTGAAATTTTAAACAAAAGGCACTACAATAATTGTGGATATGTATATGGCTCAAGGTGGTTTGATTTCAATATTGATGACGATATACAAGGAGAACACCCTATCATTACAATATTGGGGGATTCTGCTTGGTCGCCTATGTGTCCACTTGTGGAAAAAATATGTGAGCATTACGGCTTAAGCGGAGAAATTGAATTTGAAGAGCCAGGGTGCGACTTTGCTGGTCGCCAAGCGTATAATGATAAAGGCGCACTAATTGAAAATATAGATGTAACCTATCACGAATGGCGTTACATAGACGATAGACACTATTGGTTTGAAGATGTGCATTATGGCTATGAGTGTTGTGATGATGAAGATTGCACCATAGAGCAATTAACAAAGGATCATCCCTACGCTTCTGAATCAGACATTAAAGAACTAAGAGAATTAATACTTGATATGAACGCTGAAACCTTAAAAGAACAACAAAATGAATCATAAATTATCCAATCAACAATTTGTATCTCTTGTAGATTTCAAAGATGCAAGAATCGAAGCACTAATTAGTGAGAATGATAAAATTAAAAAAGAAAATGCTAAGCTAAAAGCATTTGTTAAAAAAAGTAACGGCTCGTTAGAATGGTGGTCGCTTTACGGAGCGTGTGTTTCTACCAACAAACCTAATGCTGATAATTTTGCATGTCAATATGCAGACGAACAAATGGGTTTATTGACTGATAATGGATTAAATGCTGAGGAAGTGAGGGAATACTATCTAAATTCTGGCTTTCCAGAATACGAGGAAGAGCCTTATACATCTTACACAGATGCAGATTGGATAGAATGTGCTAACGAAAATGATTTGGAAAGATGAATATTAACGAAAGAGAACGTAGAAAAGTGATTATAAGCACAATTCTGCACTTAAAATCTAAAGTCAAACAAACTCCTTCAATAATTAAACAGATTAAGGAGTTACAACAAAAATTATAAAATGGGATATAGAAGTGAAGTATTTATTGGCATACCAGCCGACAGAAAGCAAGAGCTGGAAGAGTTAATTGATGGTATGTTGCAGTTAGAAAAAGAAAACAAAGACATAGCCATCTATTATGGAGATTGGCTTAAATGGTACAAAGGTAACTATAAAGAGGTAGATCAAATAATTAATTTAATTGAGAACTTAGTGGCTATTGATGATGATGCATTTATTGTGGCTCTTGGCGAAGACGGGGCAATACATAGCACTGTGGGATATTACGAGGAGTGGGTAGATATTCGTTTGGAAATAAATATAGATATATGAAAATAATTAAAGAAAAGAAAATAAAACTAAAAACCTATGTTGTTGAATATTGGTTTTTAGTGTTTATTGACGGCGAAGATATGGGTTATGACTTTAACCAAGTTGAAGTTAATGCTATTAGCTCATCATCTGCTATCAGAAAGGTAAAAGACAATCTACAACAAGATTTCCCCCACGCTTTAAATGCAAAAAATTTTAAAGTTATTAGGTATTTCCGTAATTAATTACTAAGTTTACAAACTAAAATTAAATAAAATATAATAAAGTTATGTACTACAATCTATTAAATCATCTTAATCAAGAACCCAGCGAATTAGAGCTAATTCATATGGAAAAATGCACTTTAATTATTAACCAAAGCCACCAAGAGAATGAGTAAATACGAAAAAAACCTTAAAGGGTGTGCTTGGGCGGGGATATTTTTAATATCTCTTTTTTTTGCACATTTAGTTTATGAATTTATATTGTGGTTGTTATGATAGATTGGAAAGAAAACAATACGGGAGGTATTGTATTTGTGGAAACACCTGAATATTATAACGGGGACAATAACTATACTGCTCGTGAAGTTGTAGAAAACTTTGATCTTAATTATAACTTAGGAACTGCTTGTACTTACATTTTAAGAGCGTACCGAAAGCACTCATCTCCAAACGAAGACTTACAGAAAGCAATTAATCACTTACAATTTGAATTAAATAAACTAAACAAGAAATGAAAAAAGAAATATTCGATAGCTACGCAAAAAAAGTAGCAAAACAATTTCATCTAACTTTAGATGAAATGTTCACAACAACAAGGCGTAGGGATGTGGTAGATGCCAGGCAGATGCTTTATTATCTTTGTATGGAAAGGCCAATAAGAATTTCCTATATAAAAAGATTTTTAGAGCAACATGGCTTTAGCGTTACGCATTCGACTATAATTCATGGATACAACAAAGCGAAAGAATTAATCCAGCAAGACATAGATGTAAAAGAACTTGTTTCTGAACTCCTTAATAATGATTAAAAAAAATTTTTCTTTAAACGAAATATTTAATCAAGCAGTCAGTAAAACAAATGCAGTTGTAACTGAAATGCCCCTTGGCATAAATGTTATATACTTAGGAATTAAGATTCAAAAGTTTGAAGATCAAATTCAAATATTAGATTTAAATAAAGGGGGAAGCTACTATAAGTTAATTGACCCAGCTCATTATCAAGTTTTTTATGATTATGGCTGGAAAATTGGTTGTTTAAAAATGGCTATCCATAATTGTGTTTACAAGTTAGAGCTGGTTGAAGAAAGAATAAAAACTGAAGTCAATACTAGAAAAAACGACAAGCATATACAGAATTTAAAGAACAAAAGAGAAAAACTTTTACAAAAACATTACGCATACAATAATAAATTAAATCAAATACAAAAACAAAATGAAAAACTACTTTGAAGAATTGGCAAAAGTCAATGTTAAGGACAAAATCGAAAAAAAAGGAAACTTTAATTATTTGTCTTGGGCAAACGCCTGGGCAATGATTAAAATGAAATACCCAAATACTCAGCGAATAGTTTATGAATCAGAGCATACGGGTTTAAATTTTTTTACTGACGGCACTACTGCATATGTTAAGGTTGGGGTAACTGTGAATGGAATTGAACATATTGATTATTTACCTATTATGGATTATAGAAACAAAAGCATAACTATTGATAAGATTACGTCTATGGACGTAAACACCGCCATACAAAGATCTACTGCAAAAGCAGTTGCTATGCATGGGTTAGGCTTATCTCTATGGGTTGGAGAGGATATAACACAAGTCATTACGCCCAGCGCTCCAATCATTAAAAAAACAAGCACTACTTATGCTTTAAAAATAGGAGATGATAATTGGACAAAAGTATTGACTTATGTTTCTAAAAACAAAAAATTAGGTTTAGAGCAAATTGTCAAAAACCTATCTACAAAATACAAAGTAACTAAATTAGTTAAGGATGCTATTAATAAAAAAATAAATGAGTAAAGATATCTTAGACAAATTAAAGGATGATAAAAATTATTATGGAGATTTTGGTAAACAATTCTTATCTAATTCTGACATAATAAAACTACTAAAAGACCCTTCGTCTTTTAGACAACCGCAAGAACAGACAAAGCCAATGCTGGAGGGAAGATATTTTCACACAAAAATGCTTGAGCCTGACAAATTAGATGAGTTTACAATTTTAGATGTATCTTCAAGAACTACAAAGGTTTTTAAAGAACTTGATGAAGACGTAAAACCTAATGTATTACTACAAAAAGAAAAAGATCATTTAGATTTTTTGGTAAACAAGATGTCATCAAATATGGAGTTGTGTGATTTAATTTACGCAGAAAACAATGAGTTTGAAGTTCCAGGACTTTGTGAAATTATGAGCGAAAAATGGAAAGGTAAAGCTGATATTATAAATAAAGTTGATGATTTAATTATTGACATCAAAACAAGTTCTGATATCGATAAATTTTTGTACAGTGCAAAATCATATAATTATGATTCACAAGCATACATATACCAGCGTATGTTTAATAGACCCTTAATTTTTATAGTAATAGATAAACGCAACGGCCGATTAAAAATAGCGGACTGCTCTTCATCATTTATTGATTCGGGGAGAGAAAAAGTTGAAAAAGCTATTGATGTTTATCATAAATTTTTTAGTGATGAAAAAACTGAAGACATTAATACTTACATATTTAAAGAAACATTGTAGCTTAGCTATAAATCAAAAAAATTTATGGATGCAAGTTCCAAGCATCTGTAAAACTAGGCGTGATAAAGATGAAATTATTATGACTATGATTGAACATTTGGAGCAAAACATTAAAATAAAGTAACTATGAGTAATTACGAAACAAAGCCTGGAAGTTTTTCATTATTTAAAAACGAAAATAAAAATGATGAAAACAACCAGCCACACTACAAAGGGAATGGTAAAGACATTAATGGAAATGACTTTCAAGTTTCTGCGTGGTTGACTACAAGTAAAAATGGTGTAAAGTATTTCTCTTGTAAAATGCAAGAGCCATACAATAGCGAAAACAAAGCGCCAGCAAAAACAAACGATCCTGTCGCCGTTGATAGTAACGAGGACACAGGTTTACCATTTTAACCACCCAACCTGAAGTTATTGAAAGGGAGTCGCTACTCCCTTTCTTTAGCTTTTTTTTTGTGTCAAATGACGATTAATATACTATATTAGTCAAGGCATAGCAATATGCTTCAATTATTTTTTATTTATATATATATTCTTTTATATTATTGACATTATCGACATAATAATATATAAATAACTAATTATCAGTAAATTATATTTAATAAAATCAACATTAAATCAACATAAAATGGACATAACCATATTCCAGGATATAAAAAAAACATCCCAACCCTTCTATAGAAATGTAAACCTAGTACTTAAAAGAATACAAGACGGAGCATCAAAAGATATAGTAAAAAAAATTAGAGCAGAAAAAGACAAGAGCAATAGAAACATATTAAAACAGAAACTTCCAGCAATTTGCTTTAGTGGTAAATTTACCAAAAGAAGCGATAAAGCTATTAAACAGCATAGCGGATTAATTTGTTTAGATTTTGATGGTTACAAAACTAATCGTGATATGTTGCAAGAAAAAGAGAAGCTATCAAAGGATAAATTTATTTATTCTGTATTTATATCTCCAAGCGGTAATGGTCTTAAGGCCTTGGTTAAAATACCTACTTCAACTGAAAACCATAAAAATTATTTTCTCAGCCTTCAAACTTATTTTAATAGCGAATACTTTGATAAGACTTGCAAAAACATATCAAGAGTTTGCTATGAATCATATGACCCCTTAATTTATGTTAACGCTCAGTCGAGTTTATGGGATAAAATTCAAGAGCAAGAGTTTACTGAGGTTACAAAGCACTCAGACATACCTACCATTCCCGTAACGGATGAAAACAAAATAGTTGATATTTTAGTTAAATGGTGGCAAAAAAAATACCCAATGATGGAGGGAGAGCGAAATAATAATGTTTATGTTTTAGCATCTGCATTTAATGATTTTGGTATTAATCAATCTTTAGCTGAATTTGTTTTAGGTAATTACCAAACTAAGTCATTTAATCAAACAGAAATAAAAAGAACTATACAATCAGCATACGCTCAAAAGCAAAACTTTGGCACGAAATACTATGAAGATGCTGATAGAGTCAATAACATAAAGATTAAATTAAAACGAGGCGTACCAAAAAAAGAAATTAGATCTCAGTTAGTCGAGTCAGATATTGAGGTCAGCACAGTTGACAATGTATTGGCTCGTTTAGATGAAGAGAATGCCAATAATCAATTTTGGACTAAAAACGATAAAGGTGTAATAAAAATTGTACATATATTATTTAAGCAATTTTTAGAAGAAAACGGATTCTACAAATTTAATCCTGAAGGTAGTAAGAATTATGTGTTTGTAAAAGTAACCAACAACCTTATTGACCATACTTCTGAAAAAGAAATAAAAGATTTTATTTTAAACTATCTATTAGAAATAGACGACTTAAGTGTTTACAATTATTTTGCTGAACACACCAGGTATTTTAGAGAGGAGTTTTTAACACTTTTATCATCAATCGCAGTATACTTTATTGAAGACACTAAATCTAGCGCCTATTTATATTATAAAAATTGTGCCGTTAAGGTAACACACGATGAGGTTGTGCAAATAGACTACTTAGATTTAGGTGGTTATGTATGGAAAGATCATGTAATAGACAGAGAGTTTAGTAGTTGTGATAGTGGAGATTGCGACTATAAACAATTTGTTTCAAACATTTGCGGAAAAATAGAAAGCAGAACAAACTCTATGCGCTCTACTATTGGCTATCTCTTACACGCTTGGAAAAATTTATCATATTGTCCAGCTACAATACTTAATGATGAAGTAATATCAGATAATCCAGAGGGAGGGACGGGCAAAGGTTTGTTTATGAACGCTCTATCTCATATGAAAAAATTAGTAGTCATAGATGGCAAGTCATTTAATTTTGAAAAGAGTTTTGCATATCAGCTGGTGTCTGCGGACACACAAATATTATGTTTTGATGATGTAAAAAAACATTTTGACTTTGAAAGATTATTTAGTGTAGTAACTGAGGGATTAACTTTAGAAAAGAAAAATAAAGATGCAATCAAGATACCATTTAGTAAAAGCCCTAAAGTAACTATAACCACAAATTATGCCATAAAAGGTAAAGGCTCATCATTTGAGAGGAGAAAGTGGGAGTTAGAATTAACACAGTTCTATACTAAAGACTTTACACCTCTAAAAGAATTTGGTAAACTTATGTTTGGAGAGTGGGATGACTTAGAATGGTGTAGGTTTGACAACTATATGATAGAGTGCCTACAAATGTATATGAAGTTTGGTTTGATTAAAAGTGAATTTGTTAATTTACGAATCAGACAACTTTCAGCAGAAACTTGTCACGAATTTTTAGAGTGGAGCGGATTGATTGGCGAGGGTGGGCAAAACGAAAAACTAAAGCCAGGAGGTAAAATTTATAAAAACGATTTGTATTTAGACTTTTGCGATGACAATCCTGACTTTGCTCCTAAGTCAAAATTTACTGTATCAAGAACAAGATATTATAAATGGCTGGTTGCATACTCGGTGTACAAATATAATTGTAACCCCGAAGAAGGGCGTGATGCTGGAGGAAGATGGGTGAGATTTAGAAATAAACACGAATTAGAAACAAACGGCTCACTTGAATTTTAATGGAGTTTAGGGAATATCAAAAAGAAATAATAAATAAAGCATTACCTCTGTTGAAAAAAGATAAATTTGTTTATCTTGCGATGGAGGTTAGAACCGGAAAGACGCTTACGAGCTTGGGTGTTAGTATGCTTCTGCCGGTTCAGAACCTCTTGTTTATTACCAAAAAAAAAGCAATTAGTAGTGTTCAAGACGACTACAAACTATTAAACCCATCATATAATCTTACGACTATAAATTATGAATCCCTACACAAGGTAGACTCAAGGGGATGGGATATGGTTGTGTGTGATGAGGCTCATGGCCTAGGGGCGTTTCCTAAAAGAAACAAAAGATCAAAAACGGTCAAGTCTTTAATATATGAGAACAATCCTTATGTAATTTTTTTGTCTGGCACACCCACGCCAGAATCTTATTCTCAAATGTATCATCAAGTTTCTGTATTAAACAAAAATCCTTTCTCGGAGTATAAAACATTTTATAAGTTTGCTAAAAAATATGTAAACATAAAGCAACGTAAAATCAATAGCCTTCTTATAAATGATTATAGTCAAGGCTTAGACTCTATTATAGACCAAATGAAACCTCACACAATTTCTTACACTCAAAAAGAGGCTGGGTTTAAAATAATAACAAAAGAACACACCCTTGTAGTTGAAATGTCTGAGCTAACTTATAAGTTAACTAATAAATTAAAAAAACATTTGGTGGTTGAAGGCAACCCAAATATAATTTTAGCAGACACTCCCGTAAAACTTATGATGAAACTTCACCAAATGTATTCAGGCACAGTAAAGTTTGAGTCGGGTGAATCAATGGTGCTAGACTATTCTAAAGCAGAGTATATTCATAAAAAATTTAAGCATAAAAAAATAGGAATATTTTATAAATTTAAAGAAGAATACAATGCGTTAAAAAAAGTTTATGGAACACAACTTTGTAACACACTTGAAGAATTTTGTAACTCAAATAAAAATATAGCACTACAAATTGTTAGTGGTAGAGAGGGAATATCACTAAAGAATGCCGACTGCTTAGTGTATTACAATATAGATTTTTCAGCAACAAGCTATTGGCAGTCTAGAGATAGAATGACTACCAAAGAAAGAACAGAAAGTGATGTGTATTGGGTGTTTGCAAGGGGTGGTATTGAAAGTGAAATTTATAAAGCTGTTACCAAAAAGAAAGATTATACATTAAAACATTTTAAAAGAGATTTATTAACTTTATAAAATATTATGGTAGTAGAATTAGACCCGAAAGAGGTGGAGCTTTGCGAGTATATTGGAGAACTTAGATCAAGTATAGCCAGGCAAAACAATGTGAGGGATGCAAAAATAGGAGACCATGATGGGGTAAGCGCAGATATTCAGGGGTTCAAGGCTGAGTATGCGTTTGCTAAACAAAATAATTTATTTCCTGACTTTGGTTTATCTCCTAGAAGTGGTAGTGCTGATGGGGTAACAAAAAATGGAAGTCGGTATGATATAAAATCTACCAGCCATAGGTATGGCAACTTATTATCTACATTGAAAGTTAATCAAGATATTGATATATATGTTTTAGCTTTTGTGGATAAAAATAAAATTGAGTTTATTGGATGGGCGACTAAAGAAGAACTCATTAATAAAAAAAATATTAAAAATTTAGGTCATGGGTCTGGATATTTTCTTAGCCGATATAACCTTCATAAGTTTTAATATGACAGAACAACAAATACAAAACAAAAGAATTAAGGAGCTGGAGCTAGAGGGTTATTATGTTATAAAACTAAAGCTAACAAATAAAAATGGTATACCCGATTTAATTGCTTTGCCTAAAAATTGTAATGTTTTGTTTTCAGAAATAAAAAAACCAGGGGGTAAACTTTCAGAGCTTCAAAAGTATAGGATAAAAGAGTTAAAAAAATATGGATTTCAAACCGAAGTATATAAAGGATAATGGATATGATGTGGCTGACGAATACCTGGAGGCTTTAGATGATATGGATTTTGAATTGTCATTAATAATATCAAATTATATAGACAAACATGTTATAGATATAAAACCAACAATTCATACTACACATGTTATAGGTGGAATAGTTAAGCACAATAATGAGTCTGTGCCATTCGCCTTAGAAATAATAAAAGAAAGAGGTTCATTTTTAATTCTATCAGACATATGTTTAATCACAATAAATGAGTACCTTGATTTAATTAATTTAAATTTATACATAAAACAAAATGTTAAAAGCGACAAGAAGAAGAAAAATATTAAAACTGTATACTGAAAACCCAGAAATTGCTTATGAGCAAATTGCTCTGCTGGCCGATTGTAGCGTGACGTATGTAACGCAATGCATAAGGAATTATCATATCGATCAAGTTTCTTATTATAATTTTTGCTTAGCACCCAGCCTAACTGATTCTGATGTTTATTTTTTATTTAGTGATAACGGCGTTGAGAAGGTTTTAAAATTTAAGAACAACATCGTGTACCCTCAACACGATTTAACTCCATTAGAAGAGCTTTATATTAGCTTAAACCTTAGCAGAAACATAGAGTTCGAGAAAAAAAATTTTTTTATATGATTTTTTTTAGTATATTTATGACAATGACAATACTATTACGCTCAATGGATTAATGGCTTCTAAAATTTCACCGAACGACATTCAAGCTATAAAGCACATAACTTATGTTGCCGATGAAATGCACGACCTCACTAACGAACTCTACGAAGACCTCATGGAAAGAGACCATGAAGAAGCAAAAATAAAAGCCACAAATATTATATCCATACTTAATGAGTTAATTTACGCATTAACAGATGAAGTATAATTTTGACGAAATAAGACCAAGGCTATCAGGTAACAAGCGCAAAGCGTTTGAGAATTTAAATAAAAAGGAGCGAAGGATACTCGTAATAGGAGATCTTCACGCTCCTTTTACTTTAGAGGGATACCTGGAACATTGCCAGGAAGTTTACGCTAAGTTTAATTGTAATCAAGTAATTTACATTGGAGACATTTTAGATAATCACGCATTTTCATACCATGAGCCAGATCCCTCTGGGCTTTCGGCGGGGAATGAACTTAAGCTAGCTAAAAAGTTTGTAAAAAAATGGTACAAAGCTTTCCCGGTAGCAGATGTTTTAATCGGAAATCATGACCGTATGGCTGCAAGGAAGGCTATGACCGGTGGCGTACCTTCAGCTTGGATTAAGTCTTATAATGATGTGTTGGGTACACCTAAGTGGAATTGGATTGAAACCATAGTTTACGACAATGTTCTTTACGAGCATGGAGAAGGTGGTCAAGCAAAAACTAAGGCAAAAAACAATATGATGTCTAGTGTATGTGGGCATACTCATACTGAATCATACGTTCATTGGTTTGTGGGTAAAAAGTTTCGAGTTTTTGGAATGCAGATTGGCTGCGGCGTGGATGCTAAAAGTTATGCAGCAGCTTACGCTCGCAACTTTAAAAAACAAGCTATAGCTTGCGGTGTAGTTATAGGTGGGCATACAGCTATAAACTGCATGATGGATTTAAATTAAGTGAAGGGCCTTGCATTTTGCCCAATGAATTTCAGCACACTTGCTGTAGTCTTCTAATTTTTCAAAATACTCCCTAACATAATCATATACTCCGTCTTCCATAGGCACAACTGGAATTGTTGGATTAAAAACAAAGTAAACCTCCTCATCCCTATCTAGCATTTGACGATAAGTCTCTTTCCCAGTTAATATCTTATAACTGTTCATCATACATTTATGTTGGTTAAAACTCTTCATTAGTATTCACTTGGGTCAAAATCATCTTCTTCAAAGTATTCATCTTCAAAAGAATCGTTTGCTTGTTCTCTCAGCTCTCTTCTGTATTCAGAGGGGTCTTCTGTTTTTAGATACTCTAAATATTCTCTTCTCTCTTTTTCTCTTTTTGATCTTTTTCTATTTTTAACATCATCTGAGAAGAAGTCTTTAACAACAGCTCGCCTTATGTCTTTGTAAAAAGGTACTAAACCGGAATTACCTAAAAGCTCCAATACCATTCTGTCGGTTAATTCTTTTTTATTTTTATCTCTACTTTCTTTTGTTGCATTATTAATCGACCTAAAACCCAGGGTAGTCATTCGTTCCAAAGTTTTTATTATCGGCCCAAACGGCCCAGCTAAAACTCCTACTGCCGTCTTAGTAAGGCCTTTATCTTCTATTTGATCTAAACTTAGCTGGTTATATACTATTGAGTGCTTATAAGCGTCATAATCTCCCTCTCTTAAACCATCCAATGCTTTTTCATTAAACTGCTCTATCAACATAGATGGAACTAAATTAGGAATATTACCTATACTTTTTCTAGTCATAAGACTAAGCATAGTACCTACGACTTGTCGTGTTATAATATCTTCAATATCAGACTCATCCTCGGATTCATCATCAACACCAAATAGTTCTTGATCAAATGCTTGACTTAATACTGTATACATAATAGGATACATAGTCATACGCATACCTACACCCGCTAAAATACCTAAAGCTTGAGTTCGACTTATTTCTCCTTTTCTTTGTAAAGCTCCTACAGCCATTCTTGCGGTGGCATACTCAAATAAACTAAAGTTTGCCATAAATTTATTAGCAGCCCTGTAAGCATTAACCGCGCCTCCGCCGCCTTTACCTGTTGTTCGATACTGATTTTTAATTACACTATCAAAAGGATTTTTTGATGTACCTATCATGGTAGCGGTCTGGTCAGCTTTTTTAGTTGCTTTTTCTACGGCAGCCTTATATTTATCCCCTAAGTATTTACTCTCACCTCTCCCTATATCTTTAAGATCTTTAGAAGTTAGCTTGATGCCTGTTTCAGCCTCAAATGTTGTAGCAAACTTACCATACCACATTGGTATACTTAATGATTTATCTGGAGAAGATATAATTGTTGATGCTATTTTATCTACAACAGCTGCGGTTTGTTTAACCCCCATTCTTAATATCACTTGCATTATGTTAGCGACATGGCTGCGAGCAGTTCCGTCTGAAGGTGTACTCTGTAAAAACCCGGTTACATCTGCAAAACGAGAAGACAAACTTCTTGTTTCAAAAAGTCGTGTTGTCATTCTAGAGCCTAAGTTATTAAGTATATCAGTTCCTTCTTTTCTACTTAAAAAAGATAATTTTCCAAATTTCGTAAATCCTCTCACAGCGGCTTTAGGGTCAGCTATAATCATTGACATATTTGACTGAAGCTCCGACACCATTCTTGGAACTGAACCAAGGATGGCTTGATACGCAATTCTTTTTACTTTATTACCTATCGAACCTAAAAAACTTACATCTCTTTGTGTCTCTCCAAATGTGACTTCTAAGATTTCAGAAACTGATTTATCTAAAGCTGATACCGCTGCTTTTTGTGCGTCAGTACTATTAGGGTCTGCCTGTATTTCAGCAGTGACCTTGTTAATTGTTTTCTTGACCCTTCTAACCTCGTTGGTCATAAAATAATCTAAAGCTACACCTGACGCCCCCTTTTCTAATGAATAAAAAGGGTCAAAACTTATGGGCTTTGCTCCTGATGTTCTAGCTTGGTTAGCCCCACCTTTAGTAGATGCTTGAGAATATTGTTCGCCTCTTGTGTTTAAGTCATTTGTCTGTTGAATGTCTGACATTAAAACTACTCGGTGAGAGTATGAGTTATAAAGCTCAACTCTATTACCTCTCAAAACGGCTGAAGTAAATTTAGACAAGGGCGCTAACTTAGCGTTTTCAGTGTCTAATATGTTTAAAGCAGCCTTTTCGTTTTTAGTTAAACTTTTTTCTAGTTTATCTAAACTGATTTCTCCATCTACTGTAAACTGGTCAGATAATTCTTGAATTATTTTTCCATCTAAAGCTGTTAGTCTGCCCGTACCTTTTTTACTATTTATATCTTTAAGAGTGGCCTCAATAAATTCTACTGGATTAGGGGCTTTAGGATTAGCTTCTCCATCTACCATATTATTTAAATACTCCCTTGTTAGTTGTATAAGCCTGAGTTTATATCCTTTTTTTACAACTTTATTATCCGTATTTCTGCCTCCTAAAATTTTTCTAACTTTATTTACGCCGTCTTTTTCTAATAATGCTCTTGCTGAATCTGAATTTGCTCTCATTTTACCAACAAAAACATTGTAGGTTTCAAATGTTTTAGCCAGTCTTCCAAAAGTGTTATCATAAATAGTGGTGCTGTTCAAGTTTCCAAAAGCGTTATCAACACTTGTGGCTACTGATGATCTTATTTTATCTAAAATTAAATTTTTACCAGAACGAGAACTTGTTAGGGCTATTTTTATTGATGAGGTTATATTTTTAAAGTGTTTTAAAATACCATTTTTATTTACTTTTTTCATCACGCTTGTAACTGGCTTAGAATCTCTGGTACTTAAAATGTCATTTAATATGTTGTTCGTGTCTACATTTACTACACCCTGAGTTAGATTCTGCATAACCACCCTAAGAGTTTCAAGTTTAGAATAATCAAACTCACCATCTTTTTCTTGAATTAGAGCGCCTATGTCTTCCTTTGTGATTTTAGTAAACTGCTTAGCTATTTCTATATCATTATCATCATTAAGCTTACTTAAGTCAGGCTTCTTGCTTTTAATTTCTTTTATGGCTTTTGCCACATCATACTCCTTAGTTTTTCTAGGCTTTTTGTCTTTCGCTTTTTTATCTTTTATGTTAATTTCTGTGCCTAACTTTAAAGATTCATCTATAGAATTTAAAATATCTAAGCCTACTTCAGTATCACGACCTATGTTTGTAAACTCTAGTTTGCCTGGTTTACCATAAAATTCAAGAAGCTGCATAGCTGCATCCAGTTTGTTTAGTGGAATATTACTTAGCTCTGTATTTGCTAAAGCTATAAGAGTATTTACTAAAGCATCATTGTTAGCTCCAAATTTTCCCTTTTTAATATTATATTTAACACCTCGGCCTCTCTTATTTTTAATAGCGTTTTTAATTCTAACCAACTTAGTATTTATAGTGGCGTCATTCATTACTTTAGTAACATATTCTACTGTACTATCAACTTGCGAATCTTTAGAAAAATCAGTTCTTAAAATTCTATTAGACATTGCTAGCGCTTGAGAAGATTTAATAATACCTCTAGACTTCAGACCTGTAATTTTATCTAACAGACTTTTTTGAGCAGCTTTGTAAGCATTTTCAGATTCCCTTGCTGCCTTAGCCTCTAGTTTTATCTGTGTTTTTAATCCATCAGAATCTATAATTAGGCTTGTTTTTTTCTTTTTCCCTTGAGTAATTCGTTTAGCCGAAGGGCCTCTTTTTTTACCAAATACACCAGGCTCTGAAGCTTGTTTCTGAAGTTGAGTTTGAGATTGTTTTTGAACCTCTACATTAGGCGACCTATCTGGGTCAATTTTATTTACTAAACTTATATTAGCTTCAGTTGCTGGCATTCCTGTCAGCTGTGTAAATTTTTCCCTTAAACTAATTAATGTGTTTGATTCTGCGTCTAGCTTTAGAGCATTCATGGCATCTCTGTTAGGATTTTGCTTAATAAACTCTACCACCTGATCAGGAGTAATTTCTACATCTACATCAATCTGATCGGGGTCAGCAATAAAAGATAAATACCCATCTTCTATACTCACTCCTCCTCTTTCTTTAGATGCTATCCATATACTTGAAACACCACTTTCTCTAGGCGACAACCCGGTTACTCGTTTCCAGCTTTCTGGAGTAAACTTTACAACAGGGGATGCACTTTTTTTATCTCTAGATATTAAGCCTTCTAATCCAAACTCTACATCTCTAGATTCTAATTGTGTTTGCTCTTCAGTTTTAACACGAGTTATAGCGTCCGCTACCTCTTTGGCGTTCTCGGAAGTTTCTATTATTCGTTGATTAACCTCGCTTTCGTTTGTTAAACCCTGTAAATCAGCCGGCTTACCATCGTTTACATCTATCACTGTTTTTAAAATAAACTTCTCAACCTTCTTCGGTATTTTTTTTAAGGGTCTACCTGTTTTTCTGTTAACAGCTTGTACAGTTCCGTCTTCATTTAGCTGAACATCTACAGTTCTACTGCCAGGAACTCTAAATACTTGAGGCCCTCCTTTACGTTGAGATGGAGGTATGGTTTGAAAACTTTTAGGAGTTGTTGGAGTTTTAACTAAAACTGGCAACTCTAAATCTATAGTGTAAGTTTTTTTACCCCTTTTTGAACCTCGTGTTTTTATTTTAACCTCAATCCCTGGGTATGCCTTTTTTATTTTATCAACTTCAACTTCAGCTTTAGCTTTGTCGTCAGTTTGAAAAGAACTAAAAGCTGTTTCGTTACCTTTTTCTTTTACCGACTGTTGTGTTGCATCGCTATATTTAGTTGTTTTAGTAACAACGTTACCATCTGAATCCACCTTTTCATTTAAGGTTTTAGATTTATTATATGTTTTTAGACCACCTATAGATATAGTGGTTACTTCTACTACTTCTGCTCCTTCTGGCAAAGCGTTTTCTGCCTCGGTAATCATGTTTTTAAAAGCATCTCCAGTAGACTCCATTTTGGCAGTGAACTGATTTGTGGGCTTGCCGTTTTCGTAAACTCTTGTAAAGCCAACAAAATTAGCAGAATCACCACTACTACTTATAATAACATCTAACTCACCTGTTTGGGGATTATTGTACTTAGCTGTTTGTACACCTTTAGAATCTGGACTTGTTATGTCCGCTATAACAGCTTTGCCGTAAGGTAGTTTTTTATCAGTATGGGTTTTACCAAATATTTTTGGAGCTGCATCTATTCTAGCTTTTTTATCTACTTGCGTTTCCGCCTCCTCGGCAGCTTGAACTGCCTCTTGGGTTTCAACTTCTTGGCTACCCGTTTCGGCAGCTTCTTGCTGGATGTTACCTTCTCCCACTCCTTCGCCATCTTGGGTAGATTCTTGTACATCCAAGCTCTCTGTGCTTGACTTTTGAATGGCATCTTTTTTCTCTTTAATTAGTTCTTTTTGTTTCTTTAAAATATTTTTTTCAGACTCTAAAATAGCTGGAAGTTTAGATTTTAACCTTACTTCATTCTCAGCTTTTAAAGCTTCGGCAGCTTCTTTTTTACTCACTGATACTTCAGCTTCTGCTAAAGCTGTTTCTGCCGATCTATCTCTAGCTTTTTCTCTATCCATGAGAGCTTTTTGGGTATCACTTATTTGACGCTGAGTAGGGTCTTCAATACCATTGTTAGCGAGTTCTTTTTTAGCATCACCTTTTGTTACAGTAATAACTTCGTTGAAAGTATTTCCGTCCTGCTCTACCGTAACCTCCTCCGTCATGACTTGACTATAGTCGTCTACAATTTCAGATATCCTTTGGTCTATCTGTCTTTTTCTAAGCTTTGTTGTTTCAGACGCACTATCTGGTAATTTACTTCTTTCTATTTGTAGTTTAATTATTTCACTCTTAGCCTCGCCCTGTGGTATCATAGGGTAAGTTTTTTCTATCTCTAAAGCAAATTGAGACTCTGCTTTTATATCAGTAACAACTGCCTTTAAGTCTGGATCATTAGTTATATCTATATCCATTTTAGCAATCTGCGTAGGAGTTGCTGTCCCTATGGTTGCTAATATATAATCCTTAGTTACAAAGTCTTTACCAAGTCTGTACTGTGGTGTAATAAATGCACCACGCGCCAAAGTTATTGGAGCTGAGCCAGCACCAGCAAACCCCTCTAAACCTATCTCAGCAATATCCATTTCCTGCCCAGCCAAAAGTCTTGCGGTTGCCTCACCAAGACTACCCCCACCAATCTCAACACCTAAACCACTCGCTACTGGAGCTATTCTTTTTCCGTATCTAGCCGCAACCTCAACTCCTTTTTGAACAGCGTTTTTAGTTACAGCTCCTTTACCAGCTTTAGCTAACTGCTTGGCAGTTCCTTTAGCTATTGCTTTACCAGTAGTACCTACTATTTTACCTGCAACACCAGCTGTTACTGCGTCAATCATACCTATAGCAAGACCTCTGGTTGCCGCCTTGTTTCTTATTCTCTGTAATGCCTCTGGGTCTTCAAGAACCAGTCTTATACCTTCTGCATCAAACTTACCACCCTTTGACTCAACTTCTTCTTTCATAAATTCAGTATAAGACATACCGAACTCTAACGCTAAAGATGCACCACCAAATGCGCCACCAACCGCTCCTGCGCCTGCGCCAAATAAAGCACCTGGCCCCGATACGGCTGTTAGAGTAGCACCTGCCGCAGCACCTGTCGCTGCTCCTGCTCCGGCAGCCGCAGCTGACGCAGGATTGAGCATAGATGAAAAAGAATCAATTAATAATTCTGGAGCAATAGATAAATTTGAGCCGAAGCCTAGCATAAATCCTAAAAATCCACCACCATTTTGCTCATATATTTTTTGAAAACTTTTCATTTCATCCGACTGCACAACACCCTCAGATTTTTTTACGGCCGCTATGTATTCTTGTAGTTCTGCATCGGTTATGTTTTTGCCCTTGGCGTACAAAGCAATAGCATCATCTACTGATTGTCCTTTGGTAAATCCATTGCCAATAGCACGATACATATCTCCCCAAAAATCAGCACTAAGAACGCCCAAAATAGGCTTGTCATCAAACGCCCAATCCAAAGCTTGACCTAACCAGCTTTCTTCAAGCCATGTTTCGTCTTCTATCTGTGGAATATTAAATTCTTCAGCTTCGTTTATTGCCGCATCTGTGCCAGATCGGTACAACTCAGTGTCAAAAATCTCTATTTCGTTTGGGTCATCAACACCTTCTACCACTTCCACATCCTCTTCTATATTTGGTGTGACAGGAGGGGGTTGGTTTAATGAAGGGTCAGGAGTTTCGACTGGTGAAGTATCCAAGGATCCATCCTCCACCGGAGGTGTTGTAGTATCTGCATCCGTATCTTCCGCTGGAGAAGTGCCAGGTAATTCTTCCTCTTTTTTTTTTAAGCCTAAAACATTTGACGCTTCTAGCTCAGCTATATCTTTAAAGGTTCCTTCTTCTAAATAATCAAACAGCCCGTCATAACCTAGAGTTGGAGCCATTTCTAAAAACTCCTCTAAACTTTTAAATGCTCCATCTATAGCATAGTCATATAAGTCTTCTAATTCAAACATATATTTATTTAATTATTTTGGTCAGTAAACAACTTTTTCATTCTTTGATTATATTCCTGTCTGGATTCCCCTTCTTTTCGAGGGTTGGCAGCTCTAATTTCCATCGCACTTAATCTACCGCTTGACGCTCTAACTGTGTTAACCCTGTTGGCTGCCTCATTTAATATTCTAGCTATTTCATTAGATACATCACTATTTGTGTAATTGTCATTGTCTAATTGGAAAAGAGTGTTTTTACCTGCAATTCTAATCATAACAACTTCATCACCACCGCTTCTATTTGGGAATAAACGATTTGTTTCAGCAGCTATTTCTTCTGATGTAGCGCCAGATGGAAGTCTATCTTTTACATATTCTTGTACCGAAGCATCTGCTTTATTATCAGATATTAAAGTCATTTTTACTTTTTCGTCAGGGAATATCGTAGCAAGGTTTGTTTTTAAACTTTTCTTCATTGCCTTACGGAATATAGTGGCAAGCTGATTTCTGTCTGTAGTATCTGTTGTAAATATTCCTCCAAGGCCTGTTTCGCTACCAGGGCCACCGCCTCCAAGCTCATCTTCAACAAGGTCAAATAGAGTTGTCCCATCTGCATCTATTTTAGTACTATCTGTGTAGTCTGCACCAATTGCTTCTTGAGTTCCTTTTCCGCTTACAACAATACCGCTTTTTTTCAATACATCTAAATCATATCCTTGTTGCTCTAAAGCTTTTTCTATCTGAACTCTAGTGGCATCTTTTCCAGTTAATGTTTTATAAAGACTTGTTATTTCATTTAGTAGACTAACTGGATCTTTATCTTTACTGTCTACAACGCCATCTTGATTAACATCTTGAGTAGATTGAGCTGCACGCTCAATAGACACTGGCGGTAGCCCGTCTCTAAATATATCTATAGTGGTTGGCTGTATATCGAAATTAGTAATTCTGCCAGCTGCTCCAGGTTCAACGTCAGTGTTAAGATCACTTATAAGTGTTTGCATAATAGCAGTAGCGTTAGCTTGGTCTGCTGTAAGTATATCCGCTATTTGACCAGCTTCTCCACCGATAATATCAAGTTTTTCTGCTTTCGCAGCAGAGCTTGAGCTTTCTTGTTGTCCAGTTTTAAATCCTGCTTTTTCTCGTTTATATCCAACTTGAGATTCAACTTGTAGTCTAACATAATCTCTTGCTGCCTCTATCATGTCTTCAGTATATGTGTAAGTGGGCGGTGTCGTGCCAACATCTACTTTTATAAAATTATCGATAGAAGAGTTTGGGTAAAGCTGTCTAAACTGCTCTTCACTTTGAGCAAACTTATATAGATTTCCGTCCTTACCTTTAATACCATGTTGCTCTATAATATTTGCAACATTTGGAATTTGACTCTCTCCAACAGATCCTGGGCCGTCAGTAAGAACAACAGTGTCTACTATGCTTTCTCTTAGAGCATCAAAAGCTTGATAAGCTTCTCCATTCTCATCTTTAAGAATAGAGTTCATTTGTCTTGCCCCCTCTGTGGTCACCACAGCTCCACCGCCTTCTAACAGTGTGTAGTCTTCTATGTAGGAAGTTATAAAAGTACCTATATCATCTACATTATTAGCCACCAATGTTTTAACATCATACTTGTTGCCATTGTCTTCATAATTTATTTTGTTATTTATTGAGCTATAAGGAAGGTAGTTTTCAGGGTGAGAATCATAGTCGGGCATAATTTGATTACCGTTTCCGTCATCAATCATCCTAACACTATACACATTTCCTTTTGGCGAAAGCCAAGGGACTACATTATTTAAATTACCAAAAGATTGTAATTGATCCTTTATAAATGATTCAGTGGCAGAAGCAATTTTAACACCATCTTCACCAAACTGTTGTCTTTCTGTGGCTTTAACAAATGAAGCGTCCCAATCTTTAGACGCGATACCCCAATTAGCAATATTATCTTTTGCTTTTTGTATAAATTGCAAAAATTCAGCAGGCTTCATACCTCCTCTTTTAACAATACCATTTAGTGTAGTAACCTGCTCTCTCATTTGAGTTGCAAGCATATTGACTTGATCTCCTAAAGTTTTAGAGTTATAGGCATCTGCCTTTTCAAGTTGATTTAATACCGCATCTGTTTCGTCATCAATTTCTTTCTTTCGAGCCTCTCTATCTTCAGCTATTTTATTGAAAGTTTTATTAATGCCTCTTGCCATTTGATTCCAGTTCACCTGGGTATTTTCCCTACCTTGGTATATCTGATAATCTAATGCGGATTCTTTTCTACTAAATTCGTTTGCCATAATTTTTTTTTAAACTGTAGATTGATTCATTCTGTCTAGGTAGGCGTCATCCGCTTTTGTAGTTTTAGAACCAAATAAAGGAGCTAAATTAGCTACACCTAGAGCAGTGTCTGCTACACCTTGAAAACCTTGCTGTTTAGCAAGAGCTGAGGCTTGTGCTGCTTCTTTTGCCCTTAATTCTTGGTCTTTGGCATAACCTAAATCCATTGCTTTTAAGTCTTGATTAATAGCATCTTTAGCATCAGCCTTCATCTTGGCATTTTTTTCTAAATCTTTTTGCATTAACAACCTTGTTTTCTCTGTGTTTGCATCAGCCGTTTGCTGAACGAGGCCTACGCCGGCAGCTAAATTTCTAGGGTCACCTTCTTGAAGTGCTTGAATGTTTTGTTGTTGAGCCGCTAAGTTAGATTCCTTAGCAAATTCATAAGCTTCTCTTGAGACTTGAAGCCCTTCGTAAAAATTCTTTTCTGCTCTTTTTTTCGCCTCCGCCATAGCTTTCTTAGACTCTCTTTCTGCTTTTGCCGCTGCGTCTGCTTGTTTACGAGCTTGACCAAATGAGCTTATTGTTCCTGCTGCGGAAGACGCTACTCCTACTACTGCTGCTGTTGTAACTGCCATATTATAATTTTTTAATCATTTCGGTTGAATAACTTGAAGCTTCTTCATACCCTACTTTTTTGTAAACATCAATTAAAGGTTTATTTTTAATTAATGCATATACATATTTTTTATTTAAATTACGAGCTTGCTCAGTAATTGTTTGCACTAATAAAGCTAACGCTTTTTTTCTGTTTGCCCTATCTTTGTAATGAATATTTGATATAATCCAATCACACCAAACTGCCGTTGAATTTGTTGTATACATAAATCCAGCGCAAATAGGTATCTTACCATCGTACACCATGTATCCGCCTGTTCCGTTTTCGGGTAAAAAATCTTTAGAAGGAGGTGTCCATCTCCAGTCATTCCACCAATCTACTAATACGGCATCGTAGTCAGTTACTTTTAAAGGCTGTACATTTAATTTCATTTAGTAACAAAGATAGTAAAAATCTATGGATTGCTTTTCATCACACTACTCCCGACTGAAAACAGTTCTACTGGGCTAGTTGAGTCATTTTCTAATTTAAATTGAAGAAAATAACCTCTAGCCCCATGCGATTCAGCTGTGGAGTTTTTTATGTACATAATAAATTGACCTACAGCAGGTGTTCCTACCGCTGTTGAGTTGTCTATAACGATGCTATTAGCATTGATAGCTGTAACTATTCCGGCGAGCTGAGGAGCGCCTGTAGCTGTTGGAGGCGTTCCAGCTAAAGTAACAAAATATACTCCGTCACCTATGGATATTATTGAGCCTGTTGGCACAGCAAAATCTATAGTAGTTGCAGCACCCACTACAGTAACTCCAGTAGCCGAACCTAAACCATTGGCAGATCTCATTTGCCAGTTTATCACAGCTGCATTAGTTCGTATGAAGCTAAACCACTCTCCTTCTTTTTGCTCAAAATAAGTTTCAAGCATACCACCTGGTGTTCCATCCGTTATATCTGTAGCCAGCTCAGTACATGCCCATCTCGCTTGAGTGGTATCTACTACTGTAGTATTTGACTCGTATGATAAAGTTTTAAAGAGTTTGATACTTAATGTTGGCTCTGGATTAAATACACTTGTAATTGTAGATGGACTAAATTGACCATAGTAAGTGTTTCGAGACTCATTGGTGTTGTGCCTAAAAAGATTGCCACCACTAAAAGAATAAAAATAACTATTCATTCCTATCATATATTCAGGAAAAAAAGAATAAAATGAAGGCCACCCACCATTCTTTGCTTGAGCGTCAATGGTTAGCGGTGCTGAGTCTTGGTTGTACGATAAAGTGTATTCTGATGACATAGTTTATTTTTTAAGTTGGGTCACAAGATGTAACATTAATTACAACACCGTTTCTAACAGTAATGACCTGATTGTTATCCATGACATAGCGTTGCTGTGTAGCAGTGTCATTTAAATATGTTGCTCCGGAAGAATCTGTAAAAACAAAATTACCTACAATTGGCCTTGTGTTGGTATCAACAGTAAAAGGTAAAGCAGTGCCTGTTGCGTTTCTTGCAAAATAATATGTTACAGTTGCGTTAGAACAACCCAAGCCTGTCTGTGCGGGAGAACCTAAAAAACTAGGCAACGCAACTGGACACGCTAATTCAAGTCTCCAAACAGTCCCGCACAAAGGTGCGAAAATTTGAAGATTTAAGGATGTGGGGGTAACAGAGCTTTTTGGTAAAACCAATGTAAACACAGGGCTGGTAGCTGCCACAGTACCCACTTGGTTATTAACCACAGTTGTATTTACTGTAGTGCCTTGATCAACAAAAGCACCTGAAACAAATAAAAAGTTTGATGGAGCGCCGCCGTTTGTTGGGCAAACCTCAGTTCCATCATAAGGGCTGAAATTTATTAGGTTACCATTTTGATTTCCTACATATGTAGGTAATCCTGTACCTTGATTATTGAATCCAGCATAATCTACTGAAGTTCCAGCGCCGTCCAAGATAATAGTTCCGTCATTACCTTGACAAGTTAACCTGTTATAGTGAGTTCCGTTCCATACCATATCCACTCCATCTGGTATACTAGCTCCCATGTAAAAATAAACAACTACCGCGCCAACATCATTAGCCACATCAATGTCTACGCTAAAAATTCCTCTATTGCTAATACTTAAATTTAAGCCAGAGCCACAAGGAACTAAACACGCCGAACAAGGCTGTGCATTAAGTAGTACACCATTTAGCTGTTGCCTAACAATTTGCCCCTGACTATAATATCCGTCTGGTGCTAGTGTTGTTAAGTCGCTACTGGTGTATAATGCATAAGCTTGTGCAAATGTATCTCCATCAAAACAAAGAGTTTGTATTGTTGCCATAAATTAAATTTTAAGTACAAGTTACTAATTCTGTTACTATTCCGTTTGAGGAACATCTAATATATTTATTGGTTTCTGATTTGTAATATCCCGAAATTAAAGGCACAGCTGTACTGCTGAAGCAATTAGTCGAACTATAAACAAAGTCACCTACTGCTGGGAATGTTCCAGACCCAGTGTGGTAATAAGTTTGAGTTAGAGGTTGATTACAAATTATAGTAGGGTTGTTTTGCAGTGTGCTGCAACTAAACGCCACACATGGGATTTCACATAAACAACATGCGTCTTCAGCACTGGTTGCGTCATAACAAAATTGCTGACAAGAAGTTTTTCTGTAATCATATATTAAATATAAATACTGATTCCCACTTGGTAAAGACAAGTTAGTTACAGTTGCTTGATAAAGTCCAGTTGATGGGCTTACCACACTACTATTAGGTATAGTTGTTGCCGCAGCTAATAAAGACGCTATGTCAGGCTGAGTGTTTGCATATAATGTGTTTGATGATAAATATTTAAAATTATCGTCTGGATATCCCCAATCATAATCATCAAAGTTTATTTTATTAGACCTTATTGTTAAGTCGACACCTGTATAAGGAAAAACACCTAAAGACCTAATTCCTACCTGAGCATCATAAAACGAAGCTGTAAGTGGAGAATTTAAAAATTGAACTTGATCGCTGTCTACTGGGCTTATATTTACAGTATCTTCCCAGAAATATTCAGCATGAATAAATTTGTTTGAATCTTGAGTTGATGCAATAGCCACCTTAACAACCGTAATGGTTTCTTGAGTAGGGCAAGATAACGTTACAAAGAAAGACGCAGCGGTTTGAGCTGTAATAGTTACAACCGCATTAACAGGGGTGTTAAGGCTTTTGTTCCATGTAAAGTTTCCAGACCCAGTAAGTGTTCCACTTGTAGTTGTAGTGCCATTCCATAAGACACTGATTACAATAGACCCACTCGAAATAGAATAAGGAAACACCACATCGCCAATTACTTGTCCAAAATCAACCGTACTAACTGTGCTAGTTCCAGCGGCAAGCCCTGTTCTATTTATTTGAGTTCCACAACTAATAACAAGTGGAGGTATAGGAACAGGTGTTCCGTTCATACCTAAAACATACTCATCCATATAAGGGTCATAGCCACCTAGTTTTTGAGTGTTTAAATTCTCAAAAAACCTATCTCTAAACCAAGAACGCATACCTTGGTCAGATACCACTGTTAATCTATCTGTATCAGGGGTTCTTCCGCTTAATTGAAGTACTGCACCTCTTTTTGTGTCGGTAAAATACATATCGTAACCATAAGCAACAAAACTTTCAGGATTAAAACTTATGCCATATTCTTCAATTCTAGCAACTTGTTCTCCTAAAACTTGGGGAACTGAGGTTACAACACCTCCGCCAACAGCATCAGTAAGAATATTTTTACCAGCAAAAACATAAGTTATTCTGTCTTCTTGTAAAGTTAAAATATCTGTTTTTCTGGCGTGTAACACCTGAATAGGCCCAAACGAGGTTTCGCAATCTTTAAAATTAACTAACCCTAAATTAAATTCATTTAGATTGTTTGTTCCAGAATTACTACTAAAAACTCCACTATAAGTAATACCTTCAAATCTATCAGCTTCTTTGTAGTCTTGGTTGGATACAGCTAAGGTTCTTTCACCTAACTGCATACTTTTTGCAGCCAGCTGATCTTTTATTCTGTAGCTTTCTACACCATTACCAAAGGTGTAACAGTCACTAAAGTTTAATGTTATAACAGCATCTTGAGTTGCTGTTTGGTTTTGGTCTCCGTTGTCTATATCTGTTCCTGATTGGTGAAATCCACTTGAATCTATATCATACATTTCACTAGCATCAAAGTAAAGTTCGGCGTTTGCATCTTCAGGTTCGGTTTCAAAAACCATTAATGTGTTAGCTCTAAAAACAACTATATCCATTGATACACCAGCTTTTCTGTTAGAACCAAGTCTAGCACAACCTTTTAATCCAGTAGCAGTACCAAAATATAATGGCGAACTAGGATCTCCAGGAATTGCTTGACAAAACCCTAATTGAGCGCTAAAACCTAAACAGGGTAAATTGGTTGCAAATCCAAAAGGATTGCCTCCTATAAAAGGGCCAAGATTAATAGGCGTACTAGGAGTAAAATATTGAGAGTTATAATTAGCAATGTTGTCGTCTTCATTCCACCCTTCATACCCCCCTGGCTCAGCAGTATTTATATTTATATTATCGCCATCATACCATCTTTTTAAATCAGCGTAATCTCTTGTAGCTACAAAAGTAGCGCTCCACTCCCATCTTTTTTGCTCACAACTTCTTGAGCCTGCTCGTCTTCCGCTTGTAATACTCCACCTTATAATTGAGCCTCCGGGTATATCATAGTTTGTAGTAGCCCCGGTATTAGGGTCTGTTGTAAAACATGGGTATCCAACATTTCTAAATGCCTGTTGGCTACATCCGCTTGTATTTCCGCTTCTAGCTTCTTGCTTTCCATATGCTATAACAGAATCATCCGGTATTACAACATTAAAATTCTGATTTTTAATTTGCATATATAAGCCCGCTAATTGTTTTCCGTCTTCAAAACCCTCTTCTTGGTCTAAAAAATCACTACTTTCAGCTGTTATATCTAATACCTCGCATTTTTCCACAACTGACAAAGGCCCGTCTACATCCGCCTTTACTATTAAAGTCTCCCCTTTTGTAACTTTATTGGCATTGTCTCCTTCTATCTTAAAAAATATCATATTATCAGAAGGCCTAACATAATAGAAATTACTAAAAACAGTGTTATACTCCCCTAAACTAGGCTTTACTACAAATTTATATTTGCTAGCCCAATAAGGAGCTGTACTGCTTAGTTGAACTTGAATTTTATTTGCATTCACAGAGTCGGCTGGATTTATATAAACTGTATTGTATTCCGACACCAAAACCGTAGAGGCTCTAGCGTACTCGTCCATGTAAACAATTCCTGTTTCATAATCCCTGTTACTGTGAAGACTGGATGTATCTATATCTGATGTGAACTGTATTTCCCCCAGTACAAATCTAAAATACTCATATAGGTTTGTGGTAACAGGAGGAGTTTGAGTTTGATCCACATTTTGAAAATTCATTGCTAAAATTTGCAATTCAAAAGTGGTGCTACCTGGTGAAACCCCTGTCAACGCAATACCTTGTTGAGCTGTTGCGTCTGTTATACTGCTATTAAACTTGGTAAAAGTACAAGTAGTTGTGGGAGAGCTTAAAAAATTATTAAATAAATCTGTAAATGAAGTTCCTGCATCAGCTGTAGCCAAAGGGTTAAATCTCCCGTCAGCCAAAATCCCTGTACCTACTGCGTCTAAAAACAAAGAAGAAGATAAAAAGTCATAAGAGTTTTGGTAGTCTTGGTCTAGCGTTACACTAAACGAAATATCAAAAACACCATTAGTAAACTCATCATTTGCCGTTCCGCAAGGAGCTAAAGCGGTGTCCCCGCCTAATTCAGCGTGTTCTATTCTAAAATTAAAACCTAACGCAGCGCCTTGTTTTAACTTTCCGTCTATTTCTGCTAAATCAATAGTTATTTTAGAATTTGCTATACTTACCGATGATCCAGATAAAGTGTAAGCATCTCCATTACCTGGTAGTCCTGCTGCTAATTCAATAAACTCTACGCTAAGGGGTAAATAGCTCGTGTTATAATCTAAAGATATGTTTGAGCCTTCAGCCGACCCTCTAGTAAAATTGTATCCATCTACATAATTACCATATAATAACCTATTGCCCATTATTGTTTGAGCCTTTGCAATCCTAGGAACATTGTCATAAAGCCTTAAAAGCTCGTCATTACCTATTACCGTATAAATTTTGCTGTTTGTAAAAGTATATGTTTTCTGAGTATCATCAGCCCATCCATAATCTTCTTTTTTAAATCTTTCAATTACATAGATAACATTAGAGTTTGTGTCTTTATATAACAAATCAATTTCAGTAACTCTTTTGCTTCCAGTACTAAAAGTTATAACAGCCCCATTAAACCTGTTAATCATACCACTGTTTAAGTAGTTTCTAGTGTCAAATGCAAAATCAGATGTAGCAAAGGCTGGAACAGTAAAAAGAGATGTTGCGCTATAGCCGCCGTTTAAATATCGATACCTATAAGCAAAACATATAAATCTTTCTCTTATGTAGTTTTCTTGCCCAGGCAAACTAACTAGCTGTACGCCAGGGACAGACAAAGGAATATTTGAGCCAACAGTGTCTTCAAATCCAGGGGGTTTTAAAATAACACTTATATCCTCTTCTTCTATTTGATCAACCAACCCTATAGGATAAGGATAACTCTGAACCACATCTATGACTCGAGGAGGATTTTTGTCATCAGTAAAATATAAAAATTTTCCATCTACTAAATCAATACCGGTAATTAAAAACTCCGGGTCAAAATTTAAAACAGTGGTGGAAATCACATGATATTGAACAATTAAATTTGTAGTATTAAAAGAAACTATCATATCTAATTTTCCTGTTTTTACAGGATTATTACTATCATGGACAAACCAGTAAATGGTTTCTCTTTGACCATCCTCATAAGCGCCTATGCACTGCGCCGCAGATGACAACGCTTGTCCTTGAAATTGCAAAGTTGTTAGCTGGTCATTTCCTTTAGAGTTTTCTACCGCACCAATCTCAGTTGTTTCAGTAGCCCCTAAACGGACATTCATTGCGTCTATGTATTCTCCTGGGGGAAGAAGTCTTTCGTCAATAGACTTATTCATTCTTCCAGCCACAAAATTTGTAGTAGTTATTGGCATATTATTTTATCCATTTATTCTGTCCTCTCATATTCATTAATAATCGGCCAGGATGTATATTGCTTAATCTAATTTTTGCATTTCTAAGCAAAGATGATTTATCTTTTCTTGCTCTATTAATCACATATTCTGTTACACCTATTCTTCCGTTTAATATAGAATATTTAATGTAAGCATAAATATATTCTTCAAATAATTTATTAAGATTAATTGCTCCATCTGTTCCATTCTCCATACCATCTGAAACATATTCTAAAACCACTGAAGATCCACCAATCATATTGCTGAAGTTTATTACTCCGCCTTGCTTGTTAATAGTAAATGTAGGGTTTGAATTTGCTGTTTCTGTGTTTAATCCAAACCTAGAACCAACAGCATAATCAAAGTACCAACACCCGTCTATACAACACCCTTCCTGTCCATGGTATGGGCTGTTCTCGTTTAAATATATACTTCTAGCAGTTGTCGACATTTGATTCAAGTCTAGCTCTGAATCCTGCGGTCTTAAAACATTTCCATCTTGGTCAAACAATATATTAGAGTCGTTGTCCTGAAGATAGGCAGAACTCCAATTAGTTTGAATATTTTCAGTTAATGGTTGTAAGATTCCATTTACAAATTGAGATATACGAACCCAATTAACATAGTCTTGAGGCAAAATAAAGCGTAACTGATTTGACACATCTAATTGAAGAATTTTAATTTCCTTCATAGCGTCATAATTTAGCTCTTGTATTCCTCTTTTTGCATGAAACAAAACTTGATATCTTTCTATATTGTTTATTAGTTCGTGGTTTCCTTGATACATTAACATAAAATTATTAACTATATCATTCAATGAAATATATTGGTACGACCCCCAATTTGAATCCGTAGGAGCTGTGCCTGAATTTTCGTAATATGCATAATCTGTAATATAAGTCATAATTTATTTTTTATTGTTCGTCAATGTTTTCCATTGCTAATTGCTCTTTTCCAAAATTGTATACATCTGCTTCTCTTATTTCAATTCCTATAAATTGACATATTCTGTAAACCAAGGTAGGTTCATCTGACAAGGGTAATTCAAAATCTTGAAAATCTGCCTGCGTAGGATCAAATAAAGGCTCTCCCGCTTGTAATGTTGCATATGTCCAGTTAGGGTCAAGGGGATATCTCAAGTACTGAGAGTATATTTGACCAGGAGTGGTTATGGTTTCTGGATATACATTAATAGAATTTCCTAATGCCCCAACTGTTGCATTTCCTAAAACATAAGCGGGAAAACCTAATGATGGTGTGGTTAGTGGAGATGAGTTGAGATAAAATATTTTACTTTGTGTGACTCTCTCTACTTCTACAATTCCAGCGCTTGACACAACAACATAAGAGTTTCCAATTGTAGCTGCTGTACCAAATATATCAACAGAAAGAGTCAGCTGAGTATTAGAGTCCACGCTTAACACATAAGCACTTTGACCAGATGTTACGCTAGTGGCTGATGTAGAAGACACAAGTTGACCAGCCGATACAGTAGTTAAAAAAGTAGCAGCTGCATCTGTTAAAGTAAATGCTCCTGCCGCAGAAGTTGTTCCGGTAGCAGTTGTAGTTGGATAATAATTAATTTTATTTATTAAATAATAATTTGATGGTAAAGAATATAAATTAACGCCATTGTTAATCAAGGCTTGAGTAGCAGAAAAACTATCTATAACTTCTATTATTCCTTTTGTTATATCCGCATATCCAGAGCCAGATTGACGCATATTTTCTTGCGTTAATTGACTATTGTATTGGTAGAAATAATTCTCAAACATATCAAGCTGAGCTTGCTTAGCGTAGAGATTAAAATCTTGAGGCGAAATATATCCATAATTGTTTTTGTTGGCGATTGCCAATACAGTATTTCTTACATCATTAATAGGCATAATTTCTTCTTTTTACAAAGATAGCAAAAAAAAAGAGGCTACTTTTTTTTGTAGCCTCTCTTAGTTTTGATCAGTTAGTCTTAGACTTTAGAAATATCTAAGATTAAACTTGAAGGTAACCATTCGTCATATTTAACATAAGGCCAATGTTGTAGTAAAGATTCTGTTATTGAATCTTCAAATCCATCTCTCATAGCCTCATCACCTGCTGCTACTGCTGCATGAGTAATTTTAACTACGATGCCTGATGGCCCACAATACTGAACATTAACTTCACTATTTATTGGGTCAGCAGATGCATTTTCTACAACTACCACTCCGTTAGTAGCAACTAATTGCTTAGAAGATACTGTAGCTGAATAGATAATATAATTTTTACCAGTACCTACACCATTTCCTTGCGCTGCTCCAATAGCAACTAAAGATAGGGTGTTTGCGTCCACAACACTTGCGACAGTATACATTCTGTCATCTGAAGTATCATGCACTACATCGCCAACACTAACTACGCCACCTGTAAAGGTAGCAGCACCATCCTGTAGCTCAAGGTTTCCTGATTCGTCTACTGTTGTCGTTCCACTTGCGACTGAATTTTGTACTGGAACTTCAACATACTTTTGCATAGCACTATACATTAGGCTATAGATATACCAGTAACGGCATTGCTTGGAATGTAGTCCACAGCCACATTAGTCCACCCTGTCGCAAGAGCTTTAACGATAGCATTTTGAACTTCATCTCTATAAGTCTCTACTCCTGCGCCTAAAGCATCAGTATAGGTTATAGTTGCAACTTTTCCTGAGCCATAAGACAAAGAAACCGTAGAAGTAGAAGCTTGTTCTACTAATTTAACATCCAGAATTGACAAAATTTGTTTTTGTTCATTTGTAACTGGAATTTGTAAGAATTTTTCCATAATAATAATAATTTATGAGTTAATAAAGTACAAAGATACTAAAAAAAAAGCCGCCCTTTTGGGCAGCTAATTTATAGTTGGTTAAGTTTTACTTTTTATTTTTTAACTTATTTTTTAATAATTTAAAAACTTCTAAACCTTCATCCGACTGCATGAAAGAACCTATTATATAATTAGGGTCTTCTCCATAAGGAATGGTTAGCATTTTTTTCTTATTATTAGGTAAGTTGTAATATACATCTTTGTTTGCGTTTCTGTAAGATATAAAGCCTGCCATAAAAAACTGATGGACAGTATCCATTAATTCTAACATTGGATCATTTATGGTATCCATAAAATCCTCTGGCCTAGATTTAGCATAAAGCAAAATGTCTCTTTTCAATTCAGGTATAGTCATTTTATCAACTCCATTACCCATCAACACTCGGCATACCGAAGTCAATTTTTGAACATCTTTAGTTATTGCTTTAGCTTCAAGCTGAGCCTCAAGCTCTGCCTCAACCCACTCAAGTTCTTGAGCCGCATCTCTTTCAGAATTAATTTCTTCAAACACCATTCCATTGCTTGGATGATAATGTAGAAATTGCTGTAAAGATTGATTTTGTTTTTCTACCAACAACATTCCGTCTTCAAAAACTATTGGCTCTAATATAGCGTTCCCATCTTGCTCGTCTTCAAACGGGCTTTTTTGATTTCTCGCATATCGTAAAGGTCTGTTTGTTCCTTGTTCTTCATCAAAGTATAGTAAAGGAGATCTAGCTGAATGTCTAGAAGCCAACATATAAGATAGTGGCTGATGGTCTTTTAAAAGTCTATAGGCTTTATTCTGGTAAGTTTTTTTTTGATTTTTCATTATAATATAATTTAATTTGATTTAAAAAATAAAAAGGGGGAAGTTAATCCCCCTAATTAATACTACTAATTGTTATGCATCTTGAAATAAGAAGAAGTTGTTTGCACCTAAAGTACATACAGCTCTTTCGCTCAAGAAGTTAACCTCCATTGCATCAAGATCTGTAGTTCTTGCACCACCAGCAGAACCAGTAATCCAAGTTTTGTAACGTCTGTCTTCAGTTTCAGAAGCTCTGTAACGAACATGTAAGAAAGGTCGCTTAGCGTTCTTACCTAAGATTTGGTCATATACAGTTGTAGAACCAGCTGGAACTAAAAGTCCATTGATTGCACCTGCTTCAAGACCTCCACGCATTGTTGGGTCGTTTAAGTATTTCCAGTCAGACTTGTAAAAGTCATATCCTCTACGGAATCCTGTAAATCCTAAATTAAGAGCCATGTCCTTATCGTTGTCAAATAAACCATAAGAAGTACCACCTGCTCCGTAAGAGTTTTGTGATGCTAACATATCGTCAATGTCAAACGAGAATTGTCTGTTTACGAAAATTACATTTTCTTCAATAGCTCCTTGCTTATCAAGTCTTTGAATAACATTATCAAATTGAGCTAATGCAACTGGGTTTCCACCACCGAATACATTTCCTCTTGTTGATACGCTAAAGAAAATACCATCAGAACCAGAAAGGTTAGCTACACCTGCACCTGCACCTACTCCTTGTAGGAAGTCTGCTGCACCTGATGCCGCTTCAGCAGGAACTGCCTCAACCATCGCTGTTTCTAAGTAATCTTCAAATCTTAATCTTGTGTCGTGTTCAGACTTTAAATACCATAGGTATCCGCTTACGCCATCCTCACCTGTAACTTCAATCCATCCAATCTGAGCCATATCAGAACCAGAAACAGTGTATTTGTCTTTGATAATAATTGGCTTGTTGTCAAAAATAAAGTCATCAGCCTCGTTAGATCCTACCATTCCATTAGTTCCTTTTGCAAATTCAGAACCATAGATAAAGATATCACATGCTGTTCCTAATACCATAGCTTGTCCAGCTGCTTCGTAATATGCTACTGTAAAAGTACCTGGGTTAGCTGATGTTGGAGCTACTTTTACAATTGCTTTGTTTTGTAAAGTAGAACCTGGTGTATTGTCTGAAATCATAACTGTTTGTCCAACTCTCAGTGAAGCTAAAATTCCAGAGTTAGCATTTAACTGTGGATTAAAGTTAGCTGGGTTGTTCGCTCCTGCGCCTGGCGCTGCTCCAACTCCTGGAATAGTCCATACGCCATCAACAGCATTTAATGCTGATGCTGAGGTACAGTTTTGATATTTAGTGTGTAATCTTCCTTGCTCAGCCCATTTAATAAGGTCAGAGTTAGAAGGCATTTCAGCGCCTACCATTCTTAAGAATGATGCTACTGATCTGTTTCCATAACGCTCAAATTCCTTTTCGTAAGTATCCGGTAGGTACTGATTCAAGAAATCAAAGTTGTTTATGTAGTTTGTTGATAGTGGAGTTTGCTGCGCACTTGGCTGCAAGTCAAATCCTGGTGTCAAATTTACTGCCATTTTTTAATTTTTAATATTGTTTAACTTTTTTTAATACTTCTAATTTTGAGTCCTCTTCCATCGTTTCTAGAATTATTGCTCATAGGGCGAATTTTCATTCCATCCTTAGTTACGGCTTGTGATGACTGCCTAACATCCATATTTATGTTTTTAGATTTCCTAGAAACATTATCTACAGCGCTAGCCACACCTTGGTCGTAAAAATGTTGAGCAAATTTATCTGGATTCATAGCAACCGATAAGGCTCTATGGTATCCTTCTGCATCTGCCATCAAGCCGTCTTTATCCAAAAATTTATTAACGAAATTGTTAATATTTGATTGAATATTTTTCAACTCTTCATTTGCACCTGGCTTAAAAACCATTTTACTTTCCGACACATCAAATTCAAAACCTTTGAACTCGCTGTTAAACAATTTATTTGTTTTGTCTAAAAAATAATTATAAGTTTTTTTCTGCCTTTCTTCCGCGGTTTTAGATTCCTCAATGTAACTTTTATAAGCATTAAGATTTTTCTCTTGATCCTCAGATAACCCACCCCCACTTGACTCAAGAGGAGCTTTATATTTATCTTTGTATTCATTTAAAAACTTCTTTGCTTTCGCAAGTTCTCTTTTTTTGTCTAATTTTATTTTCTTAATATCTTTTGGATCATCTAAATCTTCGTCAAAACTAAATTTATCCTCAATAATATCTTGAATATCTACAGCGTCCAGACCGTCTTCTGTCATGCCATAGTAATCAGACAGTATAGCATTGTCGTCCATAGAATCAAGATCTTTTTGTAATTTATAAAAGTCCTCAATTCCACGACCGGTTTCCTGCTTATACTTAAAATACGCCGATACATCTTCAGGTAAATCAGGGTTTGCCTCTTTTTCCGCAAACAAATCGTCAACTGAATTTATATCTTTATCATATCTATTTTTTATATATGAAAGAACGTCTTCATCATTTAACTCTGATGAGGGAGTCTTTGTTTCATCAACCGATATTTCTTCGGAAGGTGAATTTTCACTTTTGTTTAAGTTTATTTTTTCAGCTTGAGTTTCTTCTTTAACATCAGAATCCTCAAACTTTTCTTCGTGTTTTTTTAGTAATTCATTTTCTACTTGAACACGAGATTTTTCTTCCTTTAATACTTCTTTTACTTTAAATTCCATTTGATTTTATTTTTTACAAAGTTAATATTTATTTATTTATTTTTTTTGGCTTGTCTTCTCTCTTTTTTCTTTTTCCTATAAGCCTTCATAGCCTCTCTTTTTGCCTTACCTTTCTTCCAAGAACCAGCTGCAAATCTTTCGGCTCTTTTTTTTGATTTAAACTCATACATTTCGCCTGCTGCCAAGGCCTGGTTAAAACTTTGAGGCTTAGCTTTTTCTTTACCTTTAAAAGTAATTGAAGGAGCAGCATAATTTCTTTTCTTTTTTTCATTTACTTTTCCTCCCTTTTCTCTTTTAGGCTCATTAGGATAAAACTCCATTTTTACAGTAGCATTTCTTCCAGATTTATTTCGGGCAAGATTTCTTAAATGCTTTTTTCTTTTTTTTTTAACTACAGGCATATTATCTTGGGTTAAACTCAGACAAGTCAAATCCATCTAAGCTGTCTTCGTTAGATTCAAAATTAATTGAAGGTAAGTTTCTTTTTCTTTGCTCAATCATTTTAGACTGATTAGAAGACTGTTGATTTATACGATTATTTTTTTCAGTCTCTCTATTTTGTTCCCGAGCGTCTATTTGAGATTGCTCCAAACCTTTTAATTGCATCTGGTAACTAAACTCTTCAGCCATAAGCTTTTGTTTTAATTGAGCTTCCATTTGCATTTTTTGCATTTGCATTTGATTTTCTGCTGTTATTAATTCCATCTTAACAGCGCTTTCTTGTTGCTTAATATCCATGGCTTGCTGAGCCGCCGCTTGCTGAGCTTGCATTTGCTGTTGAGCTTGCATTTCTTGTTGCTGCATTTGCATCTGCTGCTCCTTGTCTTGCTTTTGCTTACGTTTTAATTTAAGCAATTGATTAGCCATCTTTAAATTATGTATCTCTCTAATATCTATAGCGTCTTCAAGACTTATATTTTCTTTAGACAAAGCCATTTGAATATTTTGCTCAAGCATAGCTTTTTCCTCTTCGTCTGGCGACATTTCTATAAATATGCCAAAGTCATATAGATATAAATTTTTAATATCTTCAAGTATTTGTAAATTATATTTACCTATTTGCATAGCAAACTCATCTTTAAAATCTGCATATTGCAAAACATCAGCAGTCCTAATAACTAAACATTCTGCTAAAGTTTTAGTAATATATAAGCTTGCCTGTAAAATATGTCTAGTTGCGGTATTTGAATTTAATGCAGCTAGCTTTTGAACGCCCACTAAAGAGTTAGGATCAGGTGTTGTTCCATCTCTAGCCTCATTCAATCCAGTCACTGCTCTTATCATGTCTAGATAGTGATTATAATTACCTATAAGCATTTGCATTTTTGAGGCTCCGCTATTTGCTGTTAGCTGAGTAATAGGCACACGAGCGTTATTAAATTCACCGTCCTGCGTGAAGCTTCTGCCCACCACGCTACCTGTTTGAAAATATAATCTTAAAGCATCTTCTGGGTTATAAGAATTACCAGTACCCAAGTCTACTTCGTTAAGCCCATCAGCGTCAATAAAAACTCCATCAGGCACAACCCTAGAAACAACTTGTTGTATTTTTAAATGACTCATTTGAATTAAGTCAGCAAAAGGAATCATTCTTCTTACCAGTGACTCTACAGCTCCCTTATACATCCTAGGGGCGCAAGCAACATAATTTGGCCATGCATATTGATTTGCAGATTTTGGTCTAACCATATTTTCTCCAAGTTTCCACTGGAGCATTATGTTAGTTCCCATAACCATCACACCATCATACCATACATCTATTCTTTTAGTTACTTTTTCAAACTTGTTTTCCTCCATCATTTCTTGAGGAGGATTAAACTGGTCGTCTTTTTGAACTGTTTTAAAAGAACCGTCTGCTAATTCTTTTTTCTTATAAACAAAAGAATGAGTAGATTTATAATTAAAATAAAGCAGAGTAGCCGTATCTCTATGAAACATACTATTGTTGTATGCCTGAGCCTGGTTATAGTATTGATACCAAGATTGACTATATTTGGATATTTCGTCTAAGTCAGCATTAGTAAGGGTAGGGTCAATTTTTATTAATTCAGTTATTGGAACTGTTTTTATTTCACCCCAATAAAAAGTGTCTTTAAAATAAGGGTCTTCAGTATAGCTGTAAACAACATCTGCTGGGTCAACATACTCTACCCTAACCCCTTCTCCGGGAAGAAACATGTGCTTAGCAATTCCTATACCTAATACTGTTTGGTCATAGTCTACTCTTTTTCTTGTATCACTGTAATGATTTGAATCTAAAAGAGTGTTTATCGCTTCTTCAGCAGCAATTTCTACCGCTGGCTTATATTTCATATTCATAAACAACTCCATTTCATCATCTGACTGAGGGAGTTCTTCTTCAGGGATAGTAAAAGCAGATATACCAAAACTTTCTTCAATTTGCTTTAACAAAGGTCGAGCCAACATGTCTTTCTCAACCATCTCCTGAAATTGATTTCTTTTTTCAGCAGACATTGCGTCTTGAGCGTATGTTTTAACTTTAAATAGTCTGTCAGACATGCCATTGACAACTATATCTACAAACTTTGGTATTATTGGAACTGGAGTCCAATCTAAATTTAAATAACTTAAATCGCCATCAATAGCTAATTCGTTTTTATATTTTGCAATTGACTGCTCTCCTCTAGCATAAAGTCTTAATCTATTAAAGTCAGCCCACTGATTATAAAATCTACATGAACCGCTATCTTTTCTAAACCATTCGTATTGAATAGCCTGTCCAACTTGAAGCCCGAACTCCATGGTATCTTTAACAGAATCTGATGCAAACTGATCGGGAAATGCAGCTGAGTTAACTTGTATTTTTACGTCTTTCATTTATTAAGTAATTGGCTAACTGAAGATTTGTTATTATATCTTGCAAAGTTAATGCTTATTTTCGATTTTTGTTTAGATGGAGTGTATAAGTGTTTTTGATTTGCCATAATTGCTAAACCTGAGCTGATAGATGCATCAAACTTAGTTCTGTTATTAATATCAAACTTTGCCCAATCCTCTAGGGTTCTTTGAAAATGCATTATACCCATATCATCTTTTTCTCTAAAAGTGCCATCCATGTCTAGTCCTATTTGTTTTTCTATATACGACTCTATCGCAGATGCATGAGATTGTTTTACATCTTCGCTAGAATTAGGTATGCCACCCAACTCCCTTTCTGTTTTAGAAAGTTTATTAAATTGTTTGTCTGGCCTGTTTACACTAAACCCCCTGTATCCTCTATTTTTTAAATGATACAACAACCTGGGTTTGTTGTTTTCGCACAAAATTGGCATTCCATAAAAAACACAAGCCATCAAAACTTCTTCAAAAAATATTTCAGCAGTTTGTGGTCTTGCAATATATTCTAAAAAAAACTCATTGCTAGGAGCGTCATCCATATTAAATTTGGTTAGCCCATGTAGTGATCCATTAGAACCCTTACCAACTACCACCCCTGAAATGTCATAAGAATCACACCCGAATGTGCCGATATGCTCATTGCCTGGGTATTTTTTTCCATTCTTTGTTATGACATTATTTTGCAAAGTATTTTTCGGTAACCAAGTTACAAAAAATCTACCTCTTTTATTTGGCGACCATATTACTTTAGAATCCTTTATTCCATTTTCCCAAAAGAAAGAACCTTGAGTAATATGGCGGTCTAAAATTAAAGAATCATTATAATCTATTTGTTGATATATTTTGGTTAAATTAAACAAAGATTGTTTTGACTCATCTCTAAAGGCGTGAGATTCAGTTCTAGGAAATTGTCTATAATATTCATTTAAAGCGTCTGGATCATTTTTTAATGAGTCTACTTCGTTTTCCCAATAGTTTATAGCTCCTTGAAAAATCATTTCTTTATCAATACCTAATACAGGTTCTTGCGGAGTCTTTAAAACAGGCATTCCATATAAATCAATAAACCCCTCCATGTTCCATTCCATAGGAATAAACAAACTGTAAAGCCCGCTTTTTGTTTGACCATTTTGATTTCTTTTAGTACAATCAGAGTCGTAATAAAGTTTTTTAAAATTATTACCACCTTTGTCTAATGCATTAGATGTAGAACCCATCATACATTTGCCGATAATCTTACTTCCTAATCTTAAACAGGTTTTTGTAACGCGCCAGTTATTTAAAATGTTTTCAGGTTTCTCCCACTTACCACTTTCATCATGAAGCAGTAATTGTAGCTTTTCACCATCATAGCTGTTATCGGATGTATTTTTCCAATCTATAGTAGTATCTAAACCTTCTATGTCTTGCTCTTCAGTCAAGTACATGTTTTTTTTGGTTATTTTAGTTGCAGGAACTCTGTAAGCTAATTCAGTTTTTGGTTTATCCATACCATCTTGAACTGGCTTAAAAAAGAACGGATAATTATTTGAAATAGGCACTATTTTATCTGTAAACATTTTCTTAGCATCACTACCAGTTTTAGATAAAATTCCTATCCTTGCATCTTTAGTAATAGTCCCAGTGTTAACCCCTTCACAAGAAGCCATAAAAGAAAATCCAGAACGTCTTATTTTTAAATAATCCAAACCAAAACATCTCTTGTCTGCTTTGCATGCTTCCCAAAAAATGTAAAATAATCTATTAGCCTCTCTAAAGTCTGGAAGACCTACATCTATTTTTGTCCACTGAAGATACATATAATGAGTACCTGTTATATATGTGGGTTTTCCATTATTCATAAACCAAAAACCCTCCTCTCTTTTTAGAAACTCAAACTCTATATATTCGACCCATTTGTTCTTAAAAGCCAGAGGCGCAGCATGCCACTGAAATATTGATTTTATATTTTTTAATTCTTTTTTTAACGGAGTAGCCTCCCAATATTGATTTTCTTTTTTTAAATCTCTAGAGTATATTTTAGATGGGGTTTTAGGAAGAGCAATATTTAAGCCACTTAGGTTAATTATATCTCCTATTTGGCCACTCTTAGATATTACTACAAAATTATATTTTTCATTATATCCATAATCCCAAGACTTACCTCTGTTTTTATTAGATAAAACAGCTTTAGGAACTACGTTTTGTAATTCTAAATATAATTTATTTTGACCTTGATTCAGCAAATCCTTTTAAAGTTTTATTTCTTTTTGTTTCAGCCCCTTCTATTTCGTCTTTTTCTTGTTGAATTTTTTTTAATATTTCAAAAGCATCCATAATGCAAAGCTTTTTGGTAGCTGCTGCATTTTTTAATCTATCCGCAGCTAACTCATCATCTTTGTCATATTTTATAATATCTTCTTTAGCCACTTTTATTAGCTGAGTAACAGCCAATTCACCAGCTTTGATGATTTCTCTTTTTATGTTTTTTATATCCATCCTTATGGCGATTAAATTTCATTTTTAATTTATCTATTTTTTCGTCCCAATCAGTTTTTTTCTGTTTCTTTTTATTAATCATAATCTGAAACTTTATAAAACATTACATACACTTTTCGACCTTCCTTCCAAGCAATATTTGGGTACTTGCTATGAAAGTAGCTTGAGGGGTAAGACACAAGTCTATTCTCTTCATAACCAACGACTGTACTTAATCTCCATTTTCTTAAATCATTTGCATCGACATCTATCATATTGTCGTAGTCTTCATCGGAAATCCCCGATGGTATTTCTCTGCCGTAAACATCGTGTTCCCAAAGAGCCGTTCCATGTAAGTCTTCTCTTTCTCTTGGAGACAAATACAAAACCAAAGCCCTGTCGGGTTTTTCTCCATTTATATTTAAATCAGAATGTATCCTCCAATCTGAGTCGATTTCATCAGTAGCTATTCTAAAAAAACTCAATATATTATCAATTTTTTTACCTTCCATAATTGAAAGCTTAGAACACATATAAGAATCAAAGTCTTCATTGGAATGCTGTATGTGAAAATTTTTATTTCCAGCTTTAATTTTTTCAAAATTCCCCTTGTCTAAATAAGAATTAATAATTTTAAAAAAACTTTTTTCAATAAAGTTGTCTACAATATAAATCATAAAGCAAAGGTTATATTGTTAGTAAACATTCTATATAATTTTTCACCGTCCACATTAAACTCATATTCACTTTCTGGTTGATAAGAAACTTCATCACCAACTTTTAATCCCATAGAAATAAGCTCATCATTAATATATTTTATTGTACCAAACAAAGGTTCTTCTGTTCCGTTTTTATTTATGTAATAATCTTTTACACTTGAAGGCTTTATGAAACAGTATTTATTATAACCCTTCCACTTTCCTTTTTGTTTATACAAAAAAAATTGATCGTGGTCTACAAAAAATAAATTGTCTTTAAAAAAACTTTTACCACTTTTTCTTTTTCCATACATGTCGTTATAAAATTTAAAAACATTGTGATGAACTAAAAGTGTATCGCCCTCTTTTACTGGGCCTTTGTATCCTATAGGTGTGGATACTACTGTCGCATATCTGTTTGAAACTGTATGGTCTTCTTCTGAAGTGCTAGTAATAAAATCTATATCTCCGTATTTTTTAATATTATCATACCTTCTATTATTCAAAGGAGTCACAATATACGAGAAAGGTGATTTCATTAAAAGTTTATGTTATACTCTAGGGATATCGGAAGTGTTATTTTAAATTCTTTCCATAATAAAACTTCATTCTTTTTCATAATCCAAATCTTATAAGACTTGGATTCGGAGTCGTGCTGAATTAAGTGTATACCATAGTTACCGCCTAAAACCTCTTGGCCTACTATGTAATGCATTGCTCCAGACTTATAGTCTGCTCCTATAGAAATTTTTCTTATGTCCATTTAATTAAAATGTGGAGCCTACTGTTAAGACTCTGTAAAATATATTTAAATATAACAACCCATTTCCTTGTGTTGGGTTTGCGCCAGTTTGTAATGTAAAGGGAACCCCTTTAGGAACTGATATTTGAGCGGCACTTGATGCATTTAAATGTAGCTTCTGAACACTTGACGTGCCATTGTTAAGTGTACCTTTAGCTATGGTATATAATGGTGATGTCCCTGCAAACAAATTTACATTATTGGCAAAATCATAAACAGCACTGCCTGCTTCAAACGAAACCATAACATCCATTATGTCAAAAACTTTTTCTG
>WLWE01000147.1_pt1 | contig 60750 bp, 64 predicted proteins | sample 6718301 | NCBI WGS metagenome assembly WLWE01 (sample SAMN12718691, study PRJNA515312) | sponge metagenome | isolation source: marine sponge | host: Mycale hentscheli | place: New Zealand: South Island, Marlborough, Capsize Point | collected 2003-05-01
TGGTGCTAGTCATCGCATTGACAACTTTAGCCCCAGAACCCGCCCCATCCGTATAAACGAACGCTACCGCACCCGTTGTTATAGTTACCGTATCACCACTACCTTGTTTTATCGTTATGCTTTGACCGCCACTCGTAGCATTCTCAATTATCCACGCCTTAGAAACAGTATTGGGACCAAGAGTAAGAGTGCGCGTGGCAGTTAAAGAACCAGCAGAAGTAAACTTCAGGTAAAACCCACGAACAGCGTTTGCACTTGCATCGGGCATCGTAAAAGTCTCGTTAGAATCCGCCGCAACTTCTAACGTGCCGTAACCAAACCCATCTGCTATTAACGAGAGATTGGTGTTTGTCGAAATCCCCCAGACTCCGCTTTCATCCCCCGTAGCAATCTCTTTTAGTCTTAAATTATTTACATAAGTTGCCATGCTTAAACCTCTTGTTTAAACCGCTATCTCTACCCAACCTGGTATCTGACTAGGAATGATCTCAGACCAGACATTAACCCCGGATATTTCTCCAGTTGCATACACTCCGGTCACCTCCACAGTCATATTAAGCTATCCTTATAATGGCACTTGTAGCATTGTCAGTAGGGAATACAATAGTAAAATCCGAAGAGCTTGAAGACTTATTTGATCCAAAATCAAGAATCACTACGCTGGGATCTCCAGAAGCGGTGTCATTAAAAATCATCGCTCCTCGCGCCGTAATAGTTGAGCTACTCCAAGTAGTATCACCAAAATCGGTAAAAGCAGTGGTGCTTGTGCTTGTAGGGGTGACATTTACTAACGTATTGCCTTTAGCGCTATACCCACTTCCTGACACTTCATTAGTGGCCGTGTAGGCCGTGGTAGCAGCCGTAAAAGAAGCACTGTTATCGTACAGAGCAATATTAAAAGTATTTCCGGTACTATTAGTAAAGTTATGTACACCCTTCAAAAGTTCTACTTTAAAGCTTGTACACATAAAGTTTCCTGTGAAAGCCATATCATAATATCCTAATCAAGTCGGCTAATTTGGGTTCCCCGGCATCTAACAAAGCATTATAAACCGTGGTTCTGTCACTTTGAATTGCTTGCTTCATATAATGAATAATTACTTGTTTAATTTGCGTTTTAAAGGCTTCCGCCTGTTGTCGAATTATAGGATCTGCCGTAGTTGAAATACCTACAATTTTGTTTATACACAACTCGGCCACTTCTTCGGGCGTATGCCCCCTGTTCTGAGTAGTTACAACTTCTACCTTAAAATCGTCATTCATTCCAAGCGCCGGGGTCCTCATGTCTTCTCCCTTATAACCATTCCCGTGCGATAATCATCAGTAACTTCTTTGGCTTCTCCGTATTGTTTAAGAGCTACTAACGATTCCCCAAAACGCTGTTCGTATTCCTGCATTAAAGTGGGATCACCCTTCATATAGACATAAGCTTCGATTAAACAACCGTATAGCAAAGTTAATTCCGCATTGGTACTAAGCCATGTAGTACCCCCGTCGGCTCCTGCGGTAAGACTGTCGGGCCGGTAGTAATAATGCAATTCCACATCATAGCTGCTGTCGGGAGTGGGACCAATGATAAAGTTGGTTACATCAAAAACCGCGTAAAAACGGGGGCTTCCTGTAGTAAGCACATTCGGGTTAAAACTCTGGATAAAGTTAACACTTTTAAAATCCATAAAGTTTTTTTCGTTGTTTGCATCCGTATAAGACAAGGAAAAAGGCGCTAAAAAGTCACCGGGCATTGACAGGTACTCATCTGCCTGTGTCAGGTTCCCCGCAGAGTTTTTTCTAAACAGACTTAATTGCACCGTTTTCAAAATACGTTCTTCCGAAGAACGGATAAAAATAGGAAGATTTGTCACAAAAGACGTTTCCGTATTCTGAGTATAGTCCTGTATCGCCGTTTTCAACTGTGCGTAAGTAAATGCCACTATTTTTTCCTTTTAGGAAACCCTTTTTGCATATTTTTATAAGCTTTTGGACTAATTGTGCTTTTAGCTTTAGTTCTGCTAGTTCCTTTTTTCTTTCGCGCATTAATGTTTGCGTACAACCCTTTTTTTGTCATGTTGTTGTCACCGTTACTTGACCCACTTGTCCAAAACAATTCATCGGTTTCCAATTTCCATTGTCAGCAACATTGGGTACACCCACGTAAATAGATAAAACCATAGGCGAATTAGGCCGTGCATCTTTAAGTGCCTGTGGATCAGTCACATGACGTCGTGGATCAAGTTGGGGTTGTTTTTTTTCCCACTCATCCGGTCCGACCAATAGCCCCGTCCATTCTAGTTTCATGTCATTAAGTTTGTACTGAAACCCGGAACGATCCGAAATACCCAATGCAAACTTTCCTAAAGCAAATTTAGCCATTAGTTAAATCTCGAATACGACAGACCGGGTTGAATAGTAAAGGACGCCCTATCCCGATCTTCCACCGCAGCCCTATCAAATTCTTCGTCATAAATTGTTTTTAACAGTTGTGTGCGATCCGGCGCACGTTTAATAGACAGGTAATAAGCCAACCCTGCTGCCAAACACGGATAAAACCTAAAAGGGACTTCAAAGGTGTTGGTATAAGCATCTGCGTCCTGAACCCGGGTTAATCGGTTAAAAATAATAATATCAGTGTTGTTTTCTGGAACAGGCCATACTTTTAATTCTGGCGTAATCAACCTATTTAAAAAAAACTGATCGACACGCCCCGTGGTAGTTTTATTTGGAATTGTTAAGTAATCGTCTCGACTAACTCGTGGTACAGAATAATCAGTGTCATCGCGCCGAACTACCATACTTAAAATATCAATAGTGCTTTGTACATTGGAAAAATCCACTGCGGTTGTAAGCGTAGTCGTAGCTCCGCTACTTCCACCGGTTAAAGTATCAGCGGTAGTAAAAAGTCCTACGGGAATGGTAATAGCAAATGAAGTAGCCGAGGGTAGGTTTGTTATAGAACAGGTAGCTCCGCTCACACTTCCTGTAATGGTTTCACCAACTGAAAATGCACCAGAAGCTCCTACCGTCATGGTCAAAGTTCCACCAGGATACACCCTAATTCCTGAAGCCGTCGTAATACTGGTTTGTTCAATGGTCCACTGATTTAAACCGCGATTTGCCCATTCGGCCAACAACAAATTTAAAGACCGTTTTGCCGTTTTCAGGTCATAACCAGTCCTGACCTCAAGGCCACACCGTTCAAACGCTTCTTCGATGTAATCCGCAACATCTAAATCAAAATCAGTGGAACTGGATGTTGCCATTATTTTCTACGGCTCCTTCCCGGTCCGCCGCCACGGCTCATCTTTTTAACCGCCGCCAAACCGCCGCCACGCATTCTTAGAGGCGTTGCTCCGGCAGGAGCAGAAGGTCGTCGTTGCGATGGTTGATTACCAGCCGCCCGTGCTAACGCGCCTTGACGCGCACCGCGAGTAGGCATCCTTCCTGCCATATCAGCAGCAGCTCTGCCGCCGCCACGCATTTTTACAGGCGATTTGCCTTGAGGAACGCTCTTCCCCATTGCCAAAAGTTTATGTTGGGGCGTGTTGGAAGAACTAGCAGAACTTGAGGTCCTGCCTACGGGTCCACCTGCTCCTAAATTGACCACTCTTTTCGCCTTAGCACCTTTTTTACGATTACCTTTATCCATAGTGCTAACAGCCGCATACTTACGCCGCCCCATAGACTTTTCAGTACCTTCACTTTCTTTCCGGCGAGAAGCCAAACTTTGTTTCTTCTTGCCGTTTCGAGCGCCCATAGACTCGTCTAATCGAGCGTCATACCCTTGTTTCTTTTTAGCCATCTTTCAACCTCCGGTAATAGGTTTCGCGTACCCTTAACATATCCATTAAACCAAACTGCTGTTCGTACTCTTTGTAATACCCTGTTTTCTTTAGTTTTTCAGCGGCTTCATGCAATTTACTTAACCGTTGAATAAAGATCATTGCATAAGGTGTATCTACAACGCTTATAAAATCATCATGGGCATAAGCCATTTCACTAGGTTCATCATCAGGATGGTATGCCATTACCCACAAGTCTTTTTCTATAAAAATTCCTTGCGCTATACCTTCATTTAAACCATCAATATGTTGATAAAATTTTTCACGGTCTTGTATAAAGTGTAAATCCACTAAAATCACAAGATCGTTTTTATCATCCCACGTAGAAAGAATAGTGGTTAAGTCTTGAAAAGAAGGGGACATTTTAAAACCTATGCCAACCTTGTCTTCAATCCACGCCTTTTCCGCATAAGGACACGGCGGTAAATTTGCAAAACTAGGATTTACTTGCTCTAAAGCTTCTTTAGACCAAGACCTAATTTCCTCTTTAATAGCCTCTTCTACTACCATTATTGAAATTACCCTCCCCCATTCATAAGAAGGACGACACCTGTAAGAGCTACAGCTAACTGCACAGCAATACCCATTAAAATCGCCCAGATGCGACGATCTAACCGGTCAATTTGAGCCTGTAAGTGCTTTAAATGATTTGACTTCAAATCATTAACTGATTCAGCTAAAACGCCTACTTTCTTATCTAAATGATGAAGATCAGGCATACCACACAGCTACCTTAATTAAAAAACACGGTAAAAGCCGTTACGTCCGTAGTCGTAAAATTTACATACGCGCCATCTGCACACAACACGCCTTCATCCGGAATATCCGGATAATCCGCCGTGGCGGCAGTGCCCGTAGTCATTAGCTTCATCACAGTATCGCCATTAGAGCTTCCGTTTTTAAAGTCTAAATCTCCTGCTGCGCCAGCGTTTACAATATAAATACCGCGTAACCGCGTCCGACCTGCAAAAACTGTCTGATTAACGGTTGTTCCGGAACCCACAGTTACAGCACCCGCAGTCGCCGCATCTACGGCTACTTGTGTGACTGTCTCAAAAAGAGCTGTAGTAGAAACAGTAGCACTTCCCCCAGGTCCGGCAATCGTTTCAGTAACCGTTGTGCCATCAGTTGCGGTGCCTGTAATAGTAAAGTCTTTGCCTGTTTCACTTGATCCGCCCGAGGTAATCGTCACGTTTCGAGCAGGAACAAGTGTAGCAACCCCGCCGCTTTGCAAAGCGCCGTTAATAGTTAAATTAGTAGCACTTCCGGGGGTTTGCGTTAGGCATATTCCGTTAGGATCAGCCGCCGCTAGTCCAGTAGGCGTGATATAGGTCGAAAAAGTATCTGATCCGGCCATACGTTACTCCTTAATTTCGCCACGTAAAACCATGGCTTTGTGAGCGGCACTCCCCGGAGGCGGCAAACCCGCTTTGGCTTTAGTTGCAGGAGCCTTTTTAGTCACGGTTTCTTTAACCGCTTTCTTCTTTGCTGGAGCTTTTTTAGTAGCCACAGTGGTGTCCTCCCAAGCTTCATTAACATCGGGAGTAGAGGGGTCATCCCCTCTAAACTTCCCGCTTTTGGCTCTCGCCCGCTTTCGCGTCGCTTCCATTAATAAGTCACTCCGCGATCAACCGCAGCCATTATGTAATCAACACTCATGCTCTTAGTACCCGTAGCATCTCCGGACACTTCGACAGCAGCCGGTGTCATCAAAGCAGTAGGAATATTAGTAGTATGTGTACCAACCAACTGCCGGTCATAATAAAACTGAACCGTATCCGTAGTTGTACCTTTAGTGGCAATAAACCCTACAGTGACATACGTGTCATCAGTCAAATTATAAGTAGCAGCAAGTTCTGTCTCTGTCTCAGTACCACCCGATTCAGAAATCAAGCGGGTTAAAGAAGATCCATCATCAAGCTGGAAGCCTATACGATTAGCAGCCGCAAACGCATTTTCTGGATGAGTTGCAAAGTTTTCACAAAGCCCTACCCAAATATCCATTTGTCCCACACTACTACCAGCGGTACTAGCAATAGAAAAGCGGGCTTCAAAAAAGAGTTTTTCTCCAGCAGTCGAGGGCAATTGAAATATTTCATTACCTTGAATCGAAGCGCCATCATCATCAGTAGTAGCGGTGGAAGTAAGTGCCACAACTCCTGTTGCCGTATCTGCTGCAATAGCGACCGAAGCACCGCTATCTTTCACCACCGTCCAGTCATTGGTAGCATCTATAACTATACCGGTAAAATCATCAAGGAAAACCGCCTGATCAGGCCAAACCCCAACTTGGAGGTTTTCAAGCCCTTTACGGGCAGCGGAATAAAGAATCGGACCTTTAAAATGAGTAGCCATGTAAGTGTCTCCTGTCGTGGCTAGTGTCTATCTCGGGATGAGATAGTCAGGTAACAGGATCAGTATAAAGGAATAAAAAAAGGGCGACAAGAATGCCGCCCTATTCTTAATACATTGCTGTATTTATGCGCCGGGAGTACCAAATACACATCTCCAGTCAGACACACCGAAAGAATATCTTTCACGTGCCTTGAACCGCATATTACCAGTGTCAAAGTCCCCTTCCATCGCTGTTTTCAGCGGAGTACGGTTGAAGAGCTTGAAACCATTTGGACAGTCAGTTTTGACAAAATACGCATCAGCATCAGTGAAAAAGTGGTTAACCACTGCTCCCTCTGGAAGCATTCCCATTGATTTCATTGCGTTTATGTCGTTATCTGCTGATCCAGGACGCAGGTTAGAGTTAATGATTCTTTCAGCAATAAACTGAAGTTCTTTAGGAATCAATAACTTAGTACCGCGAACCGCAATCTTCAGACCACGCTCGTCGGTAAACCCAGCGATCTGGATAAGGATTTCTTCTAAAGAAGTCTCATTCAAATCAGCAGGTGTAGCCAACAAGTTGTTCTGATTACCCGATAAGCTTGGGTGAGCTGCGGAACAAAGTGCAGCGCCATCGCCTATGGGAGAAGCAGTAGAAAAAGCATTGTTCATTACCGACGCACCTTTAATCTGTTTGGTTTGCGACATTGAACGTGCTAGTGCCCGAGTGTAGCGTTTAGCAAGACTATCATAAAGATTGTCTTCTACCGCTTCCTCGGTGATGCTAAAAGCTAAAGCAATGGTTTCCATTGTGTAACGAGCAGTATAAGTTTCCTGCGCATTATCAAAAGAAATGGCACTACCTTCACTTTTAACAGGGGCCGTTCCAAATCCGGACAGCATAACTTCTTCTTCAAAAGCTCTATCAGAACTTTCGGATTCAAAGATTTCTGCTGCTTCGTCTTCATAACGGTCATATTCCAACCCAAATAAGGCATTCAGGCCGGGTTCTAGTTCCTTCGCTAGTTGAGCGCGAGAAATAGTCATCTAGGGCCTCCTTACAAACCGGTTGAGTCGGCAGTCGTCTGTGAATCAAAGCGACGAGTACCGGCGTTAAAGTGAGCGTTTAACCGCACCTTGAGCGGAATTCCCGCCACGGTGAAGTCACTATTTGCTTCATCGTCCACAATACCGACAATACGCAAAGGTAATGTCGCTGTTGCGGCAATGTTTGCCACGCTAGCTTGAGAATTGGATTTACCAGTATCGGTAGAACCGGTACGGGCAGAAGTTCCCAAGTCAGTGTTTGCGAAAACCGCAGCTTGCGCTGTAGCTTTGTTAGTTAAAGAAGCATCCGAAGATACTTGGAACAATTGATTTGGATTATCAGCTACATAAGCACGGACAGGATGATTCGTGTCCACACTTACTGCGCCTGATCCAGGCCAGTAGTCCAACCATACAGGTTGCTTCCGAACGGAGTCGTGATACATCACACCGGTCAAAACGCCCAGTGCTTGAGTTGTACCCCCCGCTGTGTCACCAGCTTGATCTACAAACCCTGAGGCAAGAGGGACAACGATTCCGCTATTAAAGATAACATTAGTGTTACCGCTAGCGATTTCATATTCTGTGATACCCGTTGAATTGGGACCACTACCCACCATACCAATAGGACGTAGACCGTAGGCAGTTTCTTGATTTGCCATAAGACCAATCTCCTAAGAAATTAAAGGTCACTCTTTACGAGGACCACCAAAAGTTACACGAGATTGACGCTCAGGTTTACTGATCGTCATAGAAGAGTGACTGTTTTCTCGCATCAGATTATCATCTACAGCTTGCTGTAAATCTCTGGCTCGACCATGGTAATACTCATTTCTTTCATTTACCGTTTCGAGTGGTATACGAGCTAACATTAACCCTCCAACCCCAAAAACACCTTCGTATTTTCCTGATTCAACAACCGGAGACTCGAAATCCGGATACTCTGAGGCTCGAACAAGTTCGTAACCTTCTCGTAACCGGGCAGAAACATTTTTTGTGTCTTGAAAGCCACGTGCTTCTGCGCGAATCCATCGATGTTTATACCCTTCGGGTGCAGGTGGTGCGTCTAAACTAGAAGCGGGTGCCCAAGGTTTCCTCTGAGCCTTTTTTTCTCTAGTTTCCGTTGCGCGAGGAGTTTTTCCGGTGCCCTCAAACCCTTTCTTGCTTGTAGACATCTAAATTCTCCTATTTAACGTATTTCGCGTATAGTGACTCAGGCACACCTAACTTAGCCGCAATAGTTCTTTGGCTAGGTGATAGTTTTACCTGACGTCTATTACGTCCAGTTCGTGAGCGGGAAGCTCCAGCAACCGTCTGTGCGCCACGTCTTGCTGTCCCGTTAGTTTGTGAAGCGGGTTCCGAACCCGAAAAATTATTGGGAAACATGTCCCGAATGCGGAGATCAATTTCATCATAATACTCATCGCTTGTAGGGTCAAATCCTTCTTCCTCCACTAAAACCTCATGGATAGCTCTAGCTGCGCCCGTCATTGCTACATCACGGTCCGGGGTATTAGCCATAGAAAACCATTTATTTTTACGTGCCCATTCTTCCGCACGGGGATCGCGTTGAATTTGTTGTTGCTGAGGCTGTTGTTGCTGAGGCTGAGGCTGTTGTTGCTGTTGCTGTTGTTGAGCCGCCTGTTGCTGTTGTGCCCGTGCTTCAGAAACACGTTTGGCTTCTTCCAGCTTAGATTTTTGAACTTGAATTTCAGTTAATCTACTTTGAGAAGAAACCGTAGCCTCGGGGTCCGCACTGCGAACGGCCTGTTTAAGAGCTTCCTCTGCTGCTTTTTCTTCTGCTGCCAGTCGCCCGGAATATTCTGACATGTAGCCATGATCTACTTGTTTTAAACGAGTCTTAATTTTTTCCGACTCGGCCTGAACTTGTTGAGCATAGCCAATAGCTTCTTGTTCGTTTCGTTCCGCTTCCCGCATTTTTTTAGTAAGTCGGTTAATGCGTTTCTGCACGGATTCAGAGTATTGTTCAACTTCTTCCTCTTCTGCCCCGCTAGCAACTTGTTCTTCTTCCTCGGTTTCCCCAGGAGTCACTACCGTTTCTTCATATTCATCAAAATCCAAGTCTACCTGTCCATCATCTACTTCATGCGTTTGTTTATTTGCTTTTGCCATTTGTTTCTCCGTTAATAACTAAGTATATCGTCAGGATTTTTAATCGTAGCCAAAACTTCATCGTCGTTAAGAATACGAACTTCTCCGCCTTCTATACGAAAACGAGAACCAGCATAACGAGGAAAAATTACCCACTCCTTTTCATTACACCAAGGACCGTTCGGAAACTTGTCGGTATCGGCATAACAAAGAGGACCTTGTTTCAACACATAACCAACTACTGTTTGAACCTGATCTTCATCTAACTGCTGATCGGTTAAAAGAATACCACCAGAAGTTCTGCCCTTACCTCGGTACGGTAGAACAAGTAGCCTCCAACCCGTTGGTTGGGGCATACGGTCTAATAAAGTAGGATCAATAGAATCAGGATCAAGAACACGTTCTTCCGGATCTACATATGCGTCTTTTATTGAAGTTTCTGTGGATATATCAGTCATTAAATTGCTCCTGTTTATCTAGCAGGCCCGAGAGTTCCTGTTCTATGTAAGATAAAGCATTAATTTCACCCATGAGGTTTTGGTACTGTTCCATGGACTTAATGCCGTTGTTTTCTAAAATGTCTAATGCGCTACGTCGTCTATCCTTAATTGTTTTTTGAATAAATTGAATTACATCAATTTCATCCATTCGCATATTCCCTCATGTAGTTAGATATAATCGTAGCTAATCTTATACTATTTTTTTTCTGTTCTCCAGATGAGCAAGTCTAATTAAGTCTTTGTTTTGGCCCAGATATTCAACGGCATGGTGATGCTTTAAAAGTTCTTTGCACAGCCATTTGTCATAAACTTTAAAATCGCCTAAATAACGACCATACTTTCCCGCATCTTTGTATGTGCGTAACGTAACTATCGTGCCTACTGGCATAAACTCTTCTACAAACTTTTTAGCTAAAAGCCCATATTTCTTTTCTTCTTTGTCTCTTGTACGCGATTCAGGGGTGTCAATCCCATACAAACGAATACGGCCACGCTTACCAGAAACGTGAGTATCCCAACCAAGATCAACGCTACAGTCAACGGTGTCTCCGTCAATAATTTTTACAATAGTCGCTCTGTATTCAAACATAAGTGTTGGTTTTAATCATGTCCGTTACTTCCAACGCTCTCGCTCCCACTTGTCTTCCCCACAAGCTGTCTAAAAATTCAACGCTTGCGGCTGCGTGGTTGCCGTCTTCCATATGTTTTATAGCTTTTTTAAATTTAGCAAACCTTGGACCGCCTAAATTAAAATGCATATTTATAATACCATCCCGCCTAGCCCCATCTTCTAAATCATTAAACCAAGGATATTTTTTGGCTAACTCTCCAATTGTTCGGGCTACATCGTTAGAGAGCATATAGTCTATTTCTGTGTCGCTGATCCCCATGCCTTTGTTAGCGCCATCCGGGTGGATATTTCGACCCGCGCCAATGTGCCACGTGCCAAACTGATCCTTGTACGCATGGTTTTTAACGCCTTCATGACGCTTGAGTTGTTCTATTAACTTGTCCATCTTAATTTCCGTTATGAGAGCTTCCGAAATAGAAGCTGGCAATGCCACTAACAAGGCCCCCGAGATAACCAAGAACAAGGTTGACGATGGCATCGTCATTGCTCTCTGGAGCCTGAAGCGTAACCATAAATATATACGCCAAAAACCCAACCATTGCCAAAACCGCAATAAGCTTGGGCGTAGGGTCTTTAGCAAACGTCTTTCTTGCGTCTTGCCTGTCTTCAGTCTCAAGCCTGAACCCCTCGATATTCGCAGTGAGCTTTTTTATCTCTAGTTCTGCGTCCTGCAAGATTTCTGCTTTTTCTGGCTCTCTTTCGATGACTTCTTCAATTTGTTCAATACTAGATGTTTCGGGCATCCCTAGCTTCTTAGCGGCTATTTTAATTGCCATTCCTGCAATAGGATTGCTGCTGGCTACCGTTTTAAGCAGCGTAGGAGCTAACGCTCCCAGAATCCCTTTAAGTTTCATAAAAGATTAACCATAACTTTATGAGCGCTTCCACATTACTAACCACTTTTGTCAGTTGCTTCAGCCTCTTCCTCCTCGACAATTTCGTCAATAGTATCGCAAACATCCGGAACCGCTATGCCAGTTGTCACTTCGGTAGCTACACGGCCTACGGCTCGGATACCTTTATAGACTCCGGAACAATAGAGTTCTTTATTAGCAATCATTTCTTCTGAAACTGTGCAACTGCTCAACAAAAATACAATTAATAGCCCGAAATGTTTCACGTGGAACGTCTCCTTCTGCCGTACAGGACTTCATCAGTCCATTTGTATTCAACTTCGCTTTCATCCATTGTGGGGCCTATACATTCACACTCGGCATAATCAATAGTGCAAACAGGACAATTACCGTTTTCGTCACAGTCGGCGGAATAGACAACTTTGACCCATTCCTTGCTCATCGCCGTCTAGCCCCGGTCTTTTTGCGTCGGCTTTTACCGGCGGTGTTAAGAGCAATAGCTACCGCTTGTTTTTGCGAATAACCTTCACTTTTTAGTTTTTTTACATTACCGCTAACAGCTTTTTTACTGCGACCTTTTTTTAATGGCATAGATCACCTAATTAATAGTGAATTTTCCACCACGCAACATGGCTCCCATGCCCCGGCACGTCCCTTTTGTAACAGTACCTTTACCAAGGTTCTTGGGAGTGGGGATTTCCTTGTAATCACTAAAAGGAACCTTTCCCTGACCTCCAATTACTTCAAATTTAGTAGGTGTAGGGGTTTTTCGAGGTGGCGCACCACCAGTTTTAACTCTACTCATGGAGTTTCTCCTAATTTTTCACGTAATCTCATGTTTTCGCGTCTGTCTGACGCCTCTATCCGCTCCGTGGTCTGTCTTTCCTGCGATTCTATCCGATCATCAAACTGTTGACCTCTTTGAGCCATTTTTTGCTGCTCTAACGTCAATTTACCTTGATCATTGGCTATATCTGCCTGTGTTTTCTGCCCTTTTATGTCAATTTCTTGCTGTTTCAAGGCAATTAACGGATCAGGTCCTTCTTCTTCTTCGCCTGTAGGACCGTTTACAATCTGTTGGCTGATCTGCCGTACCTGTTGTAACTCCTGGGCAATCAACTGAGCCATGTAAACTTCCATTTCAAGCAACATTTCATCACTTAACTCTTGTCCGTTAGCTCGTTTTTCAAATTCAACCATCGTAATTTCTTGAGATTTGAGTTTAACATGCTGCGTTACGTGCTTTTGCAGTGCGGCTACAATATCCGGAGACTGCGACACAATCGGGGAAGCACCAAAAGTAAGATGGGCCATAATATGAGCATCATGGTTCTGCCCCTCAAAGGCTTCTAGGTCAGTTTTCTCCAAAGCGTCAATGTTTTCTTGCGCTGGATCTTTAGGAACCGGCTGTGCAGTGCTTGGAGTGTTAAGAATCTTGTCAATATCACGTACCCCTAACGCCTCATACATGCGCCGAAAAGCTTCATGGCTGTTATGCATATCAGGAGCTTGCATAGCTAACTCTAATTGCGCTTGTGCCAAAGCTATACGTTGCGCTTGCGAAAATATATTAGGGTTTGAAACTGGCAAAACATCTATACGGTCATCAAAGTCCGTTGCCATAACGCTTTTATCACCACCAACCACCGAAAACGGATATTCCTGTGGCAACGATTCATGCATAACTCTTGCCAGAACCTTGAATTCCTTGCGCATGGAATAGTGCATTCTTTTATGCACAGCACTCATCACCCGGCTTCCCTGCTCCAGCATAGCTACGGTAGTACCTACCGCCGCCTGTTGGTTGCCATCACCCACTTTCAGGTCAGTAATAGTGGCAAAGCGTTGACCCGCATCTACTACAAAGCTTAATAATTGAAACAACGTGGTATCCGGCCCTTTAAAAGGCAACGGCATCAAACTGTCTCGAATGGCCCCTCCGGGAGCATCTACATCTCTAAACTCACCCGGCTGCAAGGGATCTGCATCATCCCTAACCCGTAGCCCACGGGCTTTAAATCCTGCGGGAAGGTTAGAAAGCGTTCCTGCATCAATTAATTGACGTAATGCGGCAGTAGCGGTCCGTGACAGACCCCCTATAGAATGAATTAGCCCTAAGCCGTAAAAACCAAACCCGGGGAGGAACTTGTAATGAACAAAATATTGTATTTTTGTTTTAAGCTCGTCATCCTCGGCATAGTTACGTCGAACAGACAAAATCTTATTGGCATCTTCGGCAATTGTTACTATGTAAGGGATCTTAATGCCCGTTGGTTCGTTCTCTTCATCTACTTCTTCAAAACCCGGAAGATCCAAATCTACATGAAATTCTAACAAATTAGCGTCATATTCCATGTTTGTGGGGCTAACCCCTTGAATTTTATCCTGTTCTCGTACTATTTCATTATCAGAAAGTTGGGAAGGTAAAACGTCAATATCCCGGTAAAAGCCAGAAAGTTGAAGTTTTCGTAACTCGTTGAGGTCCATCGGAACCACGTTGGTAATACAGGGACAAGTTTCCAGGTTACTTGTCTCGTAAGGCACAACCAGTTGCTCTGCGGGGACAAACTTACTGACCGCACGGTTCAAACCTTCGTCATAGTAGACTTTTTTGAAAGTAGACCCAGCTAATGGCAAATAAAACAACATTTGATCAAATTCGGGGGTATATTCCTCCATCACGTCGGTGATGTAGTAGTTCATAAACTCCCTTACACGAACCGCTTGTTGTTCCTTTTCTTTGGTTCTTTCGCCCATGACCGTTGTGCGAACCGGACCATCCGCAGGTAATAGCTCATTAAACGCTTGGGCTTGAAATTGAGTAGCCGCTTCAGCCAGTAAAGGGTGGGTTACGCCAGTTGCTCCTCGAAAAGGCATGGTGCGTTCTTCGTAAACATACCCAAGCAGCTCCATTCCCTTGGAATAAGTGTCTTCCCAGTCATGGCGGGACATCTTGTTGCTCTGGTACTCGTCCAAAAGATCACTACTAAGCCTTCCCAGCTCACCATCGTCTATTTCTTCCGCCAGATTACGGAAAAAGTCGCTTTCATCAACTTCCATGGCCGAAGGATCAAAGTCCACGATGACGCCGCCATCTTCTTGTTCAATCAGTTCTACCGGACCCCCGTCTGAAGGCACAAAAGAACCGGGTGCTGCAATTTCTACTTGTTCTTCAATGGTTAAGGAATCAGGAGTTTCTATTTCCTCTACCGTTTCCACCATTGTGGTAATAGGATCACCGTTAGCCATTAATTATTTCCTCTTCGCTGGTTAAAACCACAGCTATTTACCAAGCTGACTATGCCGCCCTTGGCTAGCTCCATGTCTTCCGGGTCCGGATCGTAATCAAATGGTAGCGGCCCCTCAAGAAAGTCCAGAGCGGTATACGTGTCTTCCGTGTCTTTCCAGTCGTAATCCACGGGTAGCTGCCCCTCAACAAAGTCCAGAGCGTCTTGCTGACCAAATACTTGCCCTGTTTGTAGATACGTCATGTATTGTGCCCCTTGTCCCCCCGCGACTCCCTCAGGTAACGCACTGTGGGGACGAATACGAAAATACTTCCATAAAGCAAACAACTCTTTTAAATGCTCACTAGGCACGTTTTCGTTATTGTACCCATAAGCACTAAGGACTCGAGGTCCTCCTACTCGTGGTCCAGTTACAGGGTCCTGTTTATCCCGGAAGCTAATATCCGTAGTAACCCTTGAACGACCATCTTTGTCTCGTAAACTAAAAACCAGTGTACGCTTATCTGCAAAATCTTCTTTTTTCCAATCGGAATAGGCATAGTCTGTTGGGTTTTGGGAGGAATAGCCGCCAACACTGTGGTTCATTAAAGCACCCTCTAACTCTACAGCACCGTCCGTATCCAACGAATACCATGTCCTGTCATCCATGGGATACACCGAGGTCACTCCTACCTCGGTTTTAAACTTGGTAGGAACTCGGGCATTACGCTCCTCTGCCCCGATGCTGCTACTATCCCGCTTTATTTGTCGTGCCAATTTACGCTGTTCAACCGCTGGAGGCAGAAATCTTGTTTGGGCCTCTACCACTAAGTCCGGAAAAGATCTTCCTCTTATTTCGTCCGCTGTAAAGGTTGTCAATTGTTCAGCAAGCCTCTCCGGAGATAAAAAATTTAAGCCTCGATCCCAATCCTTCGGCCCTATGTCATATACCATTTCTCCCTGTTCGTAGGCTCTTGCCAAATATCCGGGCATATGTTCTAAGCGCTGGACCTCACTTGGTTGATGTAGGTAAACCGTATCGACATTTAAACGAAGAGGAGGAAGTATCTTCTTTTGTAATTGACGAAGGCGTTCAGCCGACACTCCGGACTCTTTAGCTATGTCTTGCACAGTGTCGTCACTTAAGAGGGGATGCCGACCGCCACTCGTGTCAGTTATTAAATCACGAGGTACGCCCTCTGAGAGCATTTGCGCTGCCTCAGACACAGGTGTGGGATGGTCTGGTAGAATCTCATCCCCACGTGGATCTACTAGCGTCCTATTAACACCGGAAGCGAAATCATATCGGGTTTCAAAGCCTTCCCGGTCTTCCAAACCACCTGTTAAATATTTTCGCTCTTTGTCCCAGAACCCAGGCGTTAGGTGGTCGGATTCAAAAAACTCAGGAGCTAAAGTTCCACCCAACATTGCTTGTCTTAGGGGATCATCCGCTGTGCCTAATTCATTCATAAAATACTTATCGGCTTTTCGAACAACCTCTTCCACTATGGCCGGGTCAAATCCTTGCTCTGACAGTCGGGTCCCTAACAATTCCTTATACTGTTGTAAGTTTTCCGCCTCGTTAAACTGCATTTGTGCGCGTCTAGCAGCCGGGTCCTCATCGAAACCCCGATGAGTAGAAGCCGGTCGCACCACCGCTTTTTTGGGTCGAACAGCCATGCCCGTTAGCATTTCATTGCCAGCTACTTCTACCGCAGGACGCCCAAAGCTTCCCGCTGTAATTAACCCCGCTGTATTAAAAACTTCTTCTGGAGTTATTTCTTCCCCTCTTAAAGCAACACCGGGGGCATTTAACGCCTTGGCTATATCATAAACCAAGGCAGGTGCTGCCAACTCCAAATTTCCTTCTTCCCTGCTTCCCGCAAAAGGAAGAAAAGTAGCCCGGTCCAGACCCGGTTCCATCCCCGTCATTTCTTCAACATACAGCTCCAACGGCGTAGGAGTGTACGGTTCTTTTTCCACCGGGGTATCATCCATGTAGGCTAGTTCAGCTAAATACTCCTCTTCGTTAATAATCCCTTCCCGCAATAATTCCTCAAGTTGCTGACGAGTAACAAAAGCTTCTTCCGGAACAGGATACTGAGAAGGATCAAACTCCACGTCTCTGCGAAGCATGTCCGAAAGAACAGCCGTGTTATAACCTTCGTCTTCGTGGATAAATAACGGATCAGTGGATTCCAGCTCTTTCATCACTTCGCCGCCCACCTGAAAGAGTTTGGCAACAGGGTTCCCGGATATCCGGGCCTGAGAAGGCTTTCGCGCACAACCAGCGCAACACGGTTTCTTATTGAACGCCATTACCACGTCCCCGTTTTACGAGCATGGTATTCACCGCGCTTTGGCGACGTTGAAGTAGCGACTCCAAACCTTGTGGTTCTTCTGCAACTTCCCCACCATAAGCAAACATGCTTTCTTCTTCCTCCTCCAACCACGGAGAAGAAAAAGGCCGGTCCGCCGCTGCCAGTATATCAGGACTGGTCGGATAACCTTCAGGCGGTGTCCCATAAGTAGGCGTGGCGTAATTAAAATTTGCCCCACCAAATTGTTCTTGAGGTACACCTAACGCCTCACTTAGCTCATCTACCCCTATATTAAAATCAGTGGAATAATCACTAAGCCGGTTCATAGCCCCGTAATACCTGTCTCTGGCCGCTCTTCTACTTGCCTCTTCTTCAGGAGAAGCTACTTCCATCGTAAACACAGGTGGGCCACCCGCCTGAATCTGCTCGTAACCGGGGTCTATGACAGATACTGCCTCACGAATGTCCTGCGGACGACGGGCCAAGGAGCTGATCCCATACTCATAACTACCAGCCGGAGCAGGTAGCGTGGAATAAGTGCTGGGTTCTGATGCCGGATAACGATCTATCCTTACATCTTCGGGTGTTACCCAAGGAGGTCGTACCATGTCCACACCTTCAAAAGTTGCATAGGGCCTTGTGTAAGGATCGCCGTCCGTTATACCACATATTTCAGGATTAGCCTCGGCATATTCTTTATCCTCACAACTCCCGCACTCGGCAACATGGGTCGCGGCCCACGCAGGATTACTGCAATTAGCCGCCGGGAAATCCGGCACACAAGTCATTACACCATCAGAATCCGTAGACGCAGAATAACCTGTATTACAATCACAACCCCCAGCGTCATTACGGGTGGAATTGGCGGGACAAGCATCGCCATTTTCTCCATTCTCGTTATCGCCATTTTCTCCATTCCCGTTATCGCCGTTGCCCTTAGTACAGGACGTTAATACACCTTCGGTATAACCCGGAGTAAACCCTTCTTTACAAGCACATTCCCCAAACTCATTTATTTCACCGTTAGTAGGACACCCCGGGTCTATTTTCGTACAGGCGATTAAAGTATTGTCGTCTGAATAAGTAGGCGCATAACCACCGCTACACACACAAACACCGTTATGTTCATAACCATTCGAGGGACAACTAAGCGAAGCAATATCTTTATCTTTAGTATCTTTAGTACACGCTGTCAGTGTCCCATCGGCAGTAACCGTTGGGCTATATCCCGGCGCACATTCACAACCCCCGTCTTCGGTTGGTTGTGAATTTGCTATATCACAAGGTGTTCCGCTCCAGTTGGTTGGAGGAGTCCCTCCATAACCCGTAGGACAATTACCGTTTTCATCTCTTGGAACTTTTTCCAACTGTTTTGTATCCCAACTCCATTGTTCACACTCTTGCGTATCGTCCTTAACGGTTCCATTTCCGTTTTCTCCGGGAGGAGTCCCAAAATAAGTAGGACATACGCCGCCAATCTCCTTAAACTCAGCCGCTAAATAATTTCGGGTAACGGTAGGGTAAACATTGTTGACCGCTGGTTGGTTGTAATCTGTAATACCGGCACAAGCTGTATACTCCGGATCGTCCGGGTCATCGTCAGAAACCGTAGTTTCGCAAGCGTCTTTCCCTGCATTATAAAGACCACCACCGGGACAGCGGTCTACACAAGTCTGGTTGCTGCGGTTCCAGTAAAAGTTACCGCCTTTAGTGTCACACGCCTTTTCCTTGTCGTCGTCGTTAACCACCCCGCCACCCGTTACGCAAGTTTGAGTGCCGTCCTCCAGTGTGGTCCACGTGTTCCCGTTAGCTTCACACTTTTGTGCATCCGTAAGGGTTTCCGTCCCTGCCGCAGGTCCAAGGCATGCCCCGTCTACCCATGTGTTTCCGGTAGGCGTTCCATCTCTGTTTACTACGCAAACTTCTTCAGGGGTGCGAAAAGAACCGTCTTTTACCATGCATTGCCCGTTAATTAATTCAATAGTAGGGTCATCTCCGCAATTACAAACGCCATTTTCATAAGTACCGCCCGAAGATGTGCAACGACTTTCGGCGGTTTCCCCGGTTTCAATTGTTCGTGGGTCCGTGGTGCTTGATCCCATAGGACAGGTGCCGTTTTCCAAGGCGGCGACAGTGCTGCCGTCGGTGGCATCTTCAACGTAACAAACAACATCGGTAGGTTCTGTAGTAACAGTAGGACATGCCCCGTTAATATCCGGATAAAGATCATTACCGTCGGCATCCTTCCTTGTATCACCGTTGGCATATTTACAAGGTTCGTTCGCAGGCTGTTTCGTGGGCGGTGTTTCGGAAGTACCCGTCGGACAACTTTGTCCCTGTAAAACCCGTGAGTCTATTGAACCGTCGTCGTTATAACACAGTTTTTCTAAATTAAGCCCAAGGCCAAAAGTGCTATCCTCTTCATTTAAGGCAAGGACAGACATCACTTCTTTTTCTATTTCGGCTTTTACCGCATCGGAAATTTTTCCTTTAACCTGTCTTTCAATTTCCGCAATAATATCCCCTAAAATAATTTCTGGAATATCTTCCAACTTAGGACAGTTCCCGCTATGAAATTGGCAGGTAAGCCGACCCAAAATAACATTGCCCAATATCCCTACATCTACTCCGACGGTGGTGTTAGTGCCAGGAATTTTCCATACCGGCGCTCCGCTGGTCGTTCCTCCCATGGAAGGTCCACTGCCTTGTTGCCAGTTACAATTTAAACTTCCATCAAGGCCCACCAGACACTTTCCCTGAGCGTCTTTTACCCATTCCCAAACCCCAGTAATAGCTTCTTTGGCATACGAGATAGGATTAAAATCCGGAAGGTTATCCAGAATAGACGACTCAGTGGTCCCCATGGCTTCGGCTATCTGCGCGTTACTTAGACCCGCTTTTGCTGCTGCCACCAAAAACGCTTCTTTTCCCGCGTCGGTTCCATACCCGAAAATCTCAATGGCTTTTTCTGCCGCGTCCGCAATGTCCGCGTTTAAATCATCAGAACGCTCATAGTTATCTAAAAAATCATTCCACGTTTTCCATTTTTGCTCGTCACTCTGGAAGCTTGTAGTACGGTTTTGTCGAATAGACGTTGCTATATCTTGTAATGCCTCGTTGTCTAAATCTTCACTTGCCGCCACAAGAAGGTTGTTTTCAATACCCAGATTAAAAAGATCAATCTGAGCTTGAGTCCATTTACTCGGGTCTTGCTCTTCCATCTGTGCCAAAGCATCTTCAATGGCCGTGTTCATGGCATAAGCTTGCGCTTTGCTGATGCCGCCTATGCCGTCAAAATAACCCTGAGTGGTGATGCTAAAAAACGGAACCGCTGTTTTGACATTGGGAGTAAATGCCGCATTATCAAAAATGTTGGTGCCCGTGCCGCCGTTAGCCAGATAGACCGGACCGCCGTCAGCACGGTTAAGCACTGGCCGCACTGGCCGCACTGAGCGCATTATACGGTTCCTACGGTTCAGGTCTTCCTCCACAGTTAGCCTTCTTTCCTCCGGAGTTACCGCCGCATAAGGGTCCCATCGCCTTAACTGTTCAAATACCAAATTAGCTTGGGGATATCGACCGGGCATCGAAGCCCCGCCCAACGAACCGGGCCGGTCCCACTCGCTTACAGGTTCCGTGTACGCTCTTTCTAATAAAGCCCTGTTTAATTCATGGTCCCGCGTGGGGTCATCTTGCGGGTACGGGAAATCTTTGTACTGCTGTACATTAGTTTCCCTTGGAGTTTCGTCAAGTTTATACCCTGTTTCATCACTGTAAATACGGTCGGTGCCTGTTTGCAAGGCTCTGAACCGATCATAAAGATAAGGACCCCTCTGCGCGTCCGAAGAACGAAGGGGAACCCGATGCCGTAGACGCTCCAGCGATTCGTTAATAACTTCAGCCCCGCCCGCATTAAAAGGCAAAGTAAGATAGTCGTCTAATGTTTGGCTTACAAAGTCTATCGCTTCTGGCATGACCAAACTGTCGTCCTCGGCAATCTTGTCAAGCATAGTCAGCGTTAAGTCTAAGTTCTGAGCAGTAATATGATTTAACCGAAATTCAGAAGAATCAGGGGGAACCCTTTCGTCTATTTCTCGCATACGAGACATGATGTCTGTTCGGTGGCTACCTAACTTATTAAGAAACTTGTCTCTTTCCCGTTGTGACATTGGAGCATCGACAGTTGGCCGATTAAAATTACCGGTAATCACAATCTCTGTAACATTTTCGGGTATGGAGACGGGGCCACCGTCTTGATACCCCATAGCTTTTAGTTTTTCCGAATCAGGCAAATCAATACCGTATTGAGCCTGTTTCTCCGGGGTTAACCACTCCAGGAACTGGTCTTGGAAGGTTTCTAATACATTCCGGTAAGGTTCCGTGATTGCCGCAGGATCTTTCGCTTCGTCATAAACGGCATCTTCCCAATCTCTAGAATCAATCAGCATGTGTTGGAAATAGGAATCCATTGCTTCTGTTCTTGGGTTTATAAAAAAATCGTTAGCCATTACTGGATTGTTAATACCGAATTCCTTAGAAAAATCCTTTACGGCTTCGGTGTTAAACCCCCGATGCATAAGCTCATGCACCGTAACCCCCGGAAAAGACTTATTACCTACATAGGCTTCATGGGGAGAACCCTCCCCTAAATCTACTTTACCTGTTCTCATTTCTTCAGAACTGAGAAAGGGGCTTCTTCTCGTATATAGTCGAGTTGATTGTTCTTCGGGAGTTAGCGGAAGGAAGTCCGCTTGTGGATAAAACGCACTAACGCCTGACGGACCGGGGGACGGATACTCAGAACCTTCAAGATATTGAATATCCTCAATCCCCGTATATTCAAAGGGTAGGTCCAAAGGATTATAAAACCCTATAGGTCCCGATTCGGGAACTCTCCTTAATTTCCCCGGCGGCCAATTTGCCCCACTTAATCGACTTTGGGAAAGATCTTCGGGGTTTTTAACGTCGTATTTGTTGATGCTGGAAACACCATACGCAGGATCGTCGGGGTTCCCGCTGCCGTAATAACCAAGATAAGGAAGTAGCCCGTATTTGCCTGAAAAACGGTCTTCGGCACGAACTCCCTGCATAATGTCAAAAAGTTCGGCCTGTTCTTCCGCACCATAATACTCTTCGTAGCTTTCCGGCACATAACCAGAAGGCTTTAAAGCCTGAAAACGTCGGCTTGGGTGCTTGTTAGGGTTAACCTCGTCGGCCATGAAAGCTATCCGTAATTTACCATTTACTTTTATTAGCCCAGTAAGCAGCAGACATCTTACCCTTGGCTATGTTTTTACCATGCCGTGCTTTAAAACTTTTACGTCGGGCTTTTTCTTTAGCCGTGGTGGGGTTTTTGCCAGCGCCACTAACACCCTGCTGCCCATAACGGATGGTTTTTGTTTTACCACCCTCTTTGGCTACAACTACATGACTTTTTTTAGGATGACTAGGCGTTCGTTTAGGCTTGTTGTACCCCGATACACCCGCTCTTTTAAGCCTTGAATCCACTTTTTTTACCATGAACTCTATCCGTAATATTGAATACGACTAAGCTCCGGGGTGTCCCAGTCGTCACTTGGCAACTGCACAAAATTTCCCTGACGATAACGCATCAATGCCTGTGTGGTACTGTCCACCAGATCATCAAATTCACCATATGGAAAGGCTGCACATTCCTCAATCAGCTCCTCCGCCCACTTCTGCTCCGGTGCCCATATCATCCCGCTTTCAAACAAAGGAGCTACACTGTGGACCCTCGACAATTTATCATTTCCCCGACTAGGGGTAAAGTTGACAACAGGGATTCCCATGTTCCGTAGTTCGTGGGTCAAGGGCATTCCCGTTGCCTTCGCCTCAATGATAACCGTCTCAGGGTCCCAGAACTTGTACAAATCAAACGCTTTCTGTTTTAACTCGGGAAAATCCCAACGACCCTTCTGCGAATCCAGCAAAATTAAATTAGGCGTCCCACCCTCGTCCGGAGAGAAAACACCCCACGTAGTTATCGCACTAAAGTCCGCTGTCTCCTTCTTACTAAACGCCGTGTCATAACTCTGAATTACATACTCCAGATTGGGAACTTTTTCCTTCTCCCACAACTTCCACCACTCACGTTTCAAAATAGCCGTCTCGTCACCAGTCGGGTTCTGCTGATACTGAGCATTCCATTTCGCTACAGGAATAGACGCCTTTACCGCCTCAAGGTCCTTGGTCGGCCAGTATTGAGGCCAACACGCTTTTCCAGAAGGCATCAAAGCAGGTAACTCAACCACCTCCCACTGATCCGCATCCTTGTCCCTACCCTGAGAGCGTATTAACTGCCCGGTCAAATCCTTGTCCGACCAGCGCGTCATTACCAAAACTATAGTTCCACCGGGCTGCAACCGCTGACGAGGACCACCCGTGTACCAATCCCATGCGTCATCAAACCCATTAGCCGACATCGCCGTCTGCTCAGAATGCGGATCATCTATAACAATCAAATCACCACCACGACCCGCCAAGTTCGAGCCAACGCCAACCGCGTAGTACATTCCTCCACGGGCCGTGTCCCACCGCCCAGAAGCCTTGGAATCAGCAGATAACCGGGAATCCGGAAATATATCCTGATAATCATCACGCTCCAGAAGATTCTTAACCTTACGACCAAAGCCTACCGCAAGTTCCGTGGTGTGCGTGGCCTGGATAATCTTCATCGCAGGATTCTTCCCGATCATCCATGCAGGGAACAGGAAAGACGCAAATTCACTCTTGGTGTGACGTGGCGGCATGTTGACAATCAGGCGCTTCAATTCGCCCGAGGCCACCCGATCAAGCTTCTCCGCAATGATTTCGTGGTGTTTACCGGTAATAAACTCGGGCCACATCGCACGGACAAAACTAAGGAAGTCTCCTTGGCATTGCTCAACCCGATCAAGCTGCGCTAACCGCAGCTCAAGCTTGAGTATTTTTTCTTCAGCGTCATCCATCCGGGGGTCCCATGAACAATATGCAATTATATACGATATTTGTAATTTTTTTCTAAAAAAATTTTTATTGTATTGTTTGAGACAAACATGCCCCGAACCCTTCTCCGAGGGAAATCCCCTGCTCTGCCCTCTTTCCTCCTGCTGACCCTCTTCTGCTCCTTCTCACTTAGCCTCTATTCCGGAGTCCCTACTCACCCCCCTCCCCCCGCTTTCGCGCTATGTTATAGCGCGGGTGCTACGCGAAAGCGGGGGGAGGGGTCATGTCGCATTTTATGTGCATAAAATGTGACACGCGGCGCCCATAGATCCAGTGTGAGGTTAAAATTCAGCACAAAAAAAAGCCCCGACTCGCGGGGCTTTGTAGATCACACAATCTACCTGGCTTCTACTCCAAGTGAGGCAGCGCGAGCAATTGCCGCCTTCGGTCTTTTAGATCCTCCAGTTTTTGCACACCTCTTTCGATCTCGGCTTCTATTGCCGCATCGAGCGCCAATAGTTCAGTCTGAACACGTTGAGCTGTTGGAGGTATATTGACGGTCACTTTTCCAACAGGCATATAAGAGTCATATTCACTGTAATCGGTGGGTACTGATCCAACCAGTAGTTGAACGTGGTAGTCCTTGAGAGTATCTATTTCCCCTGCGATATACTCTTCCAAATGACTACGCCAAACCGAAGCATAAACGGGTACATCAAATGAGGTTCTTATTTCGTCTGTCATGTTGCTAGCTCCTATCGATTAATTGAATGATAATTCTAACACACATTTATTGCATATACACACAAAAAAGCCCCGGCATGCCGGGGCTTTATAGATCACACAATCTACCTGGCTAATGCCTTTGCGCGTCTTGGATCTCTTGCCAATCACGACCGAATCGAGGCGTCCAACAATTCTGCAACAGCTTCGACTCATGGTTCAAATTTTTCAAGATACCTACGATATCGTGAGCAACATGCAGGGAATCTAGATCGGCAAGCATATCGTCAAGACGCAAGTCATGCACATCGTCAACTACGCTTATAGAAATAACCAAGTCTAATACCTCAGCATTAACTCTAGGTGCCCAGTGTTTAGCAATAGTTGCTATCTTATTAAATCTGTCTGGCATTGTTCTTCTCCTCTTCGACTAACTCGTTAACTAGATCTTGTGCAATACCGAAGCTCTTGTTCATTTCGTCATGTCTACCTGCTGCGGACAACAGGCTCATGAACTGGAAGCGAAATTGAATTTGCTCCAATTTGGTTTTCTCTGTCTTTACCCCAAAAATTTCTGTTTCTTCTTTCATGCTGCTAGCTCCTATCAATTAATTGAATGATAAGTCTAACACACATTTACCGCATACTACAAACTAATTCCCACCCCTCCCCCGTCCTACGTCCTTCGGCCTATCGTTTCACTGGACGGGGGAGGGGGCAGGTCGCATTTTATGCACATAAAATGGGACACGCGGCACCTAACAATTACCCTATGGGCTATTTTTCAAGGCCAAAAAAACCCCGCACTAGGCGGGGTTTCATCTGGCGGGTGTCGATCACGTCGATCACCAAGAGCTATCGTAATCACCAAGAGCTGTCGTAATATAAATCCCATCCCCACGATCCCTCACGGTCTATATCCTTTTCTATATACTTGATCCATTCATCCAAAATCGCGTGGGTTCGGTCGACTTCATCCCAGTACCAATCATCCAATGCCTCACTACCAAAAAAGAAGCCGGTGGTAGGCGGCAACAAAAGCGCTGCCTTGCTTTCGTCATGGTCAAGCAATTGAGCCAGAGTAGCGCGTAGCAATTGCAGATCTGATAAATTAATTTCCGTTCTCACACATTCATCCTTGCCATCTTGGCAATTGTCCACGAACCATTTATGAATGGCATTCGCTTTGCGCCACTGAATAATTTTAGTTTCGAAACGGTTTACGGGATTTTCGCAATCCGGCAATTTCATCCCCTTGCGCACGGCTTCCACTAGTTCGGCTTCTTCTGGAAGCGGATCATAGCTGCTAATAAATCTACTACCAAATATATACATATCAAGTCCCATGGTGCTAGCTCCTATCTATTAATAGAACCCCAATAATAACACATATTACCCGCATACCATAACCCGCCCCCGCCCCACACCATTCGGTTTATGGAGGGGGTGGTGTGGGGCGGGGCATGGTTCGCGGTCCACGACACAAGAACCAAGACACAAAAAACCCCGCACTAGTGCGGGGTTCGATGGTTCAAGGGACGGGGATCATGGCTCAATATAAATGGACCAAGAGGCCGGGACCACCCCCCGTTTATTTAACTATTATTTCACCTTTTCGATTATGACATCTACACCAGAGTCCAGGCGGTAACATTGCAGGCAGTCGATACATTTACGGCCGGAACAATTGTCCCCTTCTGTTAAGGTGCTAGTGTTATTAAAAATTTTATCGAACCCCGACGGGGGCTTATTCTTGATTTTGTCAATTGTCGGGTTCGAATAAACCAAGATCATATTTTTGGGCTTCTCCCCACACAATACGCTATTTTGAGCGCGGCGCACTATGTCGCGTCGTTTAGTCCAAAGCGCGAAAGTACACCCCGGGTTTTTTCTGGCTATCAAGACAAAATTAATAAAATGCGTAGTGTTCAACAATTCGCCGTGACCATGAAACCGGAAGGAATGCGAATTGATAACGGGTATCTGCTCATCTGATAAAACAGACTGCGAGAGTAAATCACTGTTACGTTGCCACGCGGGAACGCAGTTACTCCGATGACCCGTGAGCATAAAATGCGAATAGCAATTCACACAAATGCTGTTAGGGTTTTCGCTTTCATTCGCCGTAACGCAAAAGGGATTGCTAAGAGTATTGGAATTAATCGCCGGAATATGCAGCATTTTCCCAGTCATGGTTGAAATTTTTAATTGCATGGTGCTAGCTCCTATTTGATGGAATAGTAGCCACATTATAATCGCATATATGACTAAATGCCAGACACAAAAAAACCCCGCCGGAGCGGGGTTAATTGCTCAATCAATCAAGACTACGCGGCCATTGCTACCCGTTGCCAGTCTGATTTGTCTAGGTCTAATACTCTACCCCCCAAGCGCTGCCAGTCATCCACTTCATCCGGTTGGGCCTGATTCGCCACCGCAGTCACTGCGTTGACCATGGTGGCGCGGCTAACTGGATTCCCCGCATAACCAGACTGTCCGATAGTGGCGAGCAAACCATCAAAAATATTCTTAGTATCCTTTTTTGTTAGCTGCAATACCTTGCCTAATGCTTCAACGGCTTCATTTGAAGATCCGGTAATTGTATCCTCAGAAGCAAGTCGCATTTTCTCGATTACCTCATCAAAAGAATCGCGGCTAGCAAGTCCGCCGACCAGATCACGAACTTTCAATTCAAGTGCGCGATTATCAGCATCCTTTGCTTCATCGGTTAGCAAACCCCACGTATCCGTCTCAGCTCGGGCACTCGTGATGTGCGTGCTACGATGGTTATTCCCTGTTTGCATTCCGTTCAAACACACAAGAGTCCAGAACATTTGGAAAATGTTAACACTGCCATGTCCGACCTCACTGTTAGACAGCCCTATGCCAAGCGCCATAAGATCACCAACCGCCGCGCCCTCTCCAGTGATGACTTCAGACTTCAACCGCAAATACATCCGCATGTCGGTAACATCGCCGTTAACGATTTTCCACTGAGCATCAGACTCCAGTAACTGCGGTAGAGCTGCCTTAACCAAGTGGATGTTGTCGAAGGTCTTGAATTTGTCGGATACGACGGCCCGGGCAGTACCTCGATTGTCGCTGTCCATATACGTCCGGATCATTCGCTGCGCGGGTTCCCGTTGAAATACTTCATTAATAAGCGGGTCAAACTGCTGCGGGTAATAAGTGCGGAAGCGCTCGAAAGTGCGCACATCAATACCTGCCTTGGCAGCGATTTGATCACGTGCCACTTTATTACAATCCAGTATGGTAGTGGGTAAACCGTTGCTAGCCTCCATTATTAACTGGCTAGTAGGCTCCGGATCATTCTCGGAAATAGTGCGGAATTGCAACTGCGCGGTGTTAGCCAGATAGTCCTGTTTCCTGGCCTCTTGCTCCTGAATTGTTTCTATGAAACGCGACAGGGTTCTGTCTTGATTTTCAATAGTGTGCATAACGTAGCTCCTAGAAAAGGGGGCGAAATTACCCCCGATTTCTAATTGTCGCATACTTTATGCGGATTGCATAGAACTTTTAGAAAATTCTATTCCTTCACTTTGACTACAAGAATGAGAGTGCCATCTGCTGAGTGCGCGTAGGTCAAATTCAAAGTGTTACCGACAGCGGCTTCTTTGTTGATTTGTTGAATAGAGATGCGGCGATCGCCCCGGGCTGTCTTGTAAAAAGTAACTGTGCTTTCCGTTCCGGTTGAAAACAGAGCGGGTATTTTGCGCCTTTCACCTGCTTTCAGTTCGTCATAATCAACATGGAAAAGCATAGCCAATCGACGGATACTTTCATTAGCATCAATGATTGATTTATCCAGCATTGTTTTGGTCAAACCTAATACGCCAATTACTTCGGGATTAAAGCTCACCAAATTGTTTTCTTTTGCAGCTAGTTCTAGCGCGTTTAAATTTATTGCAGTTTGCATAAGTAGCTCCTAGTTAAAGTTTTCAGACCCTCTCCTTAGTTTTTTCTTCTCTTTCTGTGGTTCTGTTTATTTTAGTTCTATTCTTTTTGATACGACTTTTTAGTCGCTTTTTCAAATCCTCTGGGGATTCAGGTTTATTCAGATTTTCCAACCAGTTGAGTAAAAAAAACATACTATCTCCTTTTTGAGTTTCCACACAAAGTATACTCAATCAGTGTGTAGCAAGCAACTCGATTATGGCTTCCATAGTCTCTCCGAGAAAATAAGGTTCAACAGTCAAACCTTCCATTGCGACATCCATAACAGACTCCCCACGATATAAATAATACTGGGCTGCCGCACTAATCGGATCTTTTTTAACCAGCAGCCAGACTAGGCCGTCGGCGTGATTGGAAAGAAAACTAACCTGATGGGGGCTAACACGAACTGCGTTCGTCCGCGTGTACTTTAATTCGACTAACTGGAAGGTGGCTTTATGGTCTAGAAGCAGGACATCTGGAACCCCAGGAAGGCTCCAAGTCTCAAGCCGCGTGAGTTTCCAATCCGGTTGCAGCTTCTTGACTGCCGTCTTGAACTGAATCCAGACTTTGCTCTCGGTCTGGGGCTTCTTCCTCTGCTTCTTCTGGCTTAACTCCCACGGAATTGTTTGAACCATAAGCTTCTTTAAGCTCCTGCAAGGCTTTCAATACTTCATCACGGCTCATGGAATCGATGCTGCCATGCCGCACTTCGGACTTACTGATATAAATATTGCCTTCTGCCTGACCTCTAAATTTCTCAGCAGAAATGGCCGCTTGCCAGTTCCCTGCTTCTTCTGCTTTCGCTCCAAGCTCTGCCAACTTACGAATATGACGTTTATAGTCAACCGCAAATCGGGCATCTAATTCAGCCCTGTACAGACGAATTGCTTTGACGACATGAGGAGAGCGAACAGGATTGGTTAATTCAGTGGCACGTGTATGAGCAGATCCCGCCGGATATCCAGCATTGATAGCCGCATCCCGTTTAGTTATCTGCCCATCCTTAGACACAAGCTCTTTAACAAACAGCTCCTGTTTTCTGGTTAGTTTTTTATGTTCAAGAGGAACGCGCTTACTGATCTTCTTTGGTCGGGCGCACAAGGCTTTGCTGTTATCCATGGCGGGAGTTTATGTGGGTAGGGAGGCTTTGTCAAAACATCCCTATATAGCTGTAGCCAGAGAAATGAAAAAAAATAAAACCAGTTTCAAAACGCATAAACGGAATATCGAGATTAAGCTTGTCTAGTTACTAAAACATAACCGTGTAACCTTGGCGTAACCGCCAAAACCCCCTTGGTCCGTGGTCCTCGGCCCATCGGTTACGGCGTTACACCAGTTACGGCTATTTTTAAAAAAAATAAAAAAAAATAATTCTCCAGCCACAGCTATATAGCGGGTTTAGAAATTAGGTCTTGGTCTTATGCAACCGATCCCGATGCAGTCCCCATCGCAGAAGATTTCCCATTCGATGGAGGGTTCCACCTTGTGGAGGTTGAAGTAATGGGGTTTCAGGCTTTCTACATAATCGGCTATTTTCTGGTTGATTTCATCGGCGTCGGTTCCGTCGAGGATAACGCGGTAGATACGTGGTCCGACTTTGCCGGAGGGTGTGGTTAGTTTAACGAGGGCGGAAGCGGTGATAGCTTTTTCCCCTTCGTGGGTAAATAGTTGTTTCATTTGATTCTCCACAGCCGATGCTTTTCCAAGTGAACCGGTTTAGGACCTTCTTTCCTTGCCGCAAATTTTCGGTCGGGGTGTGCCTTCTCCGCCCTATTACGAGCGCTCCTCAGCATATTAACGTTCTCCAACAAAATGCTGTCTCCTACCTCTAGTGCATCCACAATTTTATATTTATCATTACATTTACCCTTTGTGCGTAACGGAATATTTTTTTCAATTTTCATTCTTCAGCTCCCTAATTTGCACATTCCAAATTCAATCAATTCCAGGTTGCCCTCAATTTCATCGTGGCTCGTACAAAAATTGTTGTCCTCCCAACCAGTTCCGTCTAGCCAGTAGCCCCACCCTACGTCATCCCTGACAGCCTCTATGGTGAGATTTAATTTCTTAGCTCTTTTTCGTAGCTCTTTAAGACTCATTTTGTTTCCTTTTTTAATAATTTAGCGGTGCCCCGGGTTGCCCCGGGGCGGTTGGTTATTGGAAAAACTCGTTAAGCATTGTTTCGGGCCAAGACTCCTGTACCTCAGTGATGTCTTGGATTTCTTTTGGCAGTTTAGACCAGCGCTTTTCGCAGGGCTTCTTGGTAGAGAAGTACTTCTTCAAAACATCACCATGCTCTGCGTTAATTTTGTTGTGCAGTAAAGAGACTGCTCGACGTCCCTCTTTGGTTCGTAGCTCCTTACTGTAACTAGGCTTAATGCCAATCGAAAAATGTGAATCACTCATCTTCGTTCTCCCTCCACGGGCACCCCTTCTGTCCCCCTTTTCGTCTGCCTCTATAAAGTACATTTTCCAACTCATCAATCTCAATGCCATCTGTTTTGGTGTGTTGGATGTAGCCAGATTTCCTATACACAATGACTTGTCCGTCCTCATCCACATGAGGCTCCCCTGTTTCTTTAACGTACAAGAAGTAGGTTGCATCTTCCCAAACATCTATCCCGTAGGTTTTTTCTTTGTTTAATGTTTCACTTACTTTACTCATAGCTAGCTCCTTCCCGCTTTCGCGGAAAAATTATTTTACTTTGAATTGTTAAAAAGCTTCGAGATGTTCCACGTGGAACAGCAAGGTGGCCCGGGTATTACTTTGAGCCACACACTATGATAGCATACTTTATGTGGATATGCAAGTAAAAAGATTCCCCTTTAAAATCAAGGACTTACGGAAACACCTTTTATTTTTTGCGTTTTTTGCGTTTACGACGGTTACTTGCTTTTTGCATTTCAACGTCGTGGGCAGCGAGTGTTGTTTTAAGACAGTCACCACAGAAAGCGGCGATCCGTTGACAGTAGCCCGTCATCATGTGGTCTTCGACGCTGTCTCTTACAGACCAGTCCGCTACTTTCAGATCCTTGGGCGGATTGATGTAGTCTTCTCCGGCGTTTGAAAACCAGAGTTGTTTAAGGTTCTTGCCGCTGGAGGGGCGGTAGCCTACCCGAGGTATCCTGGCAACCACGTCACTGCCGTGTACGATGGAATAAAAAGATTTCAGGTGATCCATGCGGCATTTTTTAAATTTTGAAAAGGTGTTGGGCTTCCCAAAAGCAAAGAGATGCAGATCGTTGAACTCCCGGCACAAGTGGGCTGAGACTTCGGCACACGCACCCCCGAGTGAGTGGCCCACAAGTACGGTTTTGTTGGCAGGGTTCAGTTGTTCACGGATGTCCTTCCAGACACCTTGTTGGGCGAGATAGAAACCCAGATGTATCCACGCTTTTTTGACCGGAATAAAAAAGAAAAGAAGGTTGAAGGCCCAGTCTTTTTTCTCGGCGGTGCCTTTGAACACTACCCAGTCTTCACCTTTTTGTGGGTCCCGGAGCAGAAAAGCTGTGGTGGAAGTGCGTTTGTTTTCAAATTTCTGTGCGCCGGGAATGGTGTCATCGTAAGCAGCTTGAGCAAGCTGCGCGGCGCGGGTTAGCATTTCGATATTATGATCCATAAAAAAACCCTGACTTAGTACCGGGGAAGGATACCAAATCAGGGTGATCTCATCTAGGAGCTAGCTAGAATTCTTGTTTCAGGTTAGCCAAAGCGCCGAACGCTGTCAACGTAATCAACCAATTCGCTGACCATCTTCTCAGGATCAAGGGGGCCTTTGCGAAGTATTCGGCAGATTGCCTTGGTGTCATTGATTAGCTGTTGACTGCGCAGTGCGTCGTAGGCTTTGTCTTCGGCACTGGGATCTTGCTCGGGTGGACTGAATTCAATCAAAGGTTCATCCCATTCAGGAATTTCGTCGTTGTGCGCTTGTTTCATGTGTGTCTCCCACTTTAATAGCACGATTGTCCCATACCCAATGTGGAATAGCAAACACAGGTGTGCTATGGTAGCGCCCAGATACACTACACTTTGGAAAAAAAATGAAGAAACAGTATTCTTTTGAAACCGTTGAAGCGGTGCGTTACGCTAGGAGAGTGGAAAAACGCTCTGTGGCGTGGATCGCGGCCCGTTTTGAGATACCTATCGACACTGTAAGGGACTGGCTATACCGTGGAACTCGACTCGAACAATAAAAAACTGCACCCAGGATATCGTTTTAACTGTTCGCGTTGTGAGCAGGAATTTGAGTTGGATGTTTTCCTGAGCAGACTGGTTACTCTGGGAGAAACCGAGGTAGAAATAGCGCTCTGTGGTAACTGCGAGAAAAAGCTGGGCCTTACGACTTGGCTTCCTTTGCTGTTGATTGACCCCTACCACTTGAGTTGCCATTAACCTTGTTTCTTTCATGCAGAAGTTCAGCCCATAGCTCGGCCTTTTTCAAGTCGCTTGCGTGGGCCGTGTTGGTTGTGGACAGGTCTTTCTGAAGTTTTTCAAGGGCTTGGCGCAACCCTTGTTCGATTGCGCTCATGTTTACACCGAAAAAGAATTAGTGGGATTGTCGGGAACAGTCTGGGGTTTATTCTGTATCAGTTGTGCCGCTATGTATTCTTTGTCTTTTTCCGACAGGTTGTTCTCTTTCCAGTCGGCAAAAATAATTTTTGTTTGGCCGGAGATAGTACGTCCTTCCACTTTGGCAATTATTTTAATTTCCTCGTAGATTTCCCGAGGAAGCAGCACTGATTTCCATTTATTTAGGTTCATGTTTATCCTCCCTGTCTGCGATTATATCGAACAATATATTAATTTTCTACCGCTTCACCCCATGACGGCCCAATTTCTATGTCACAGTGGTTAGGAACCGTCAATTCTACGGCGTTTTCCATCAGCGTCGCCAACATTTCGGCATGACGTTTGTCCTCCACAGAGAAAGCCAACTCATCATGGATTTGAAGAAGGGGAATGTCCCCGGCTTCGCACACATCCACCATGGCTTGCTTGGTCATATCTGCCGCACTCGCTTGGATTAAACGGTTCAAAGCCTTATAGGTGTAACTTCTCTTGAGCCGGGTCGTTGGTCCGTGGGCCGCGATTGCTTCTTCTTTAGGCAAAGCCTTATGCATTTCAAACGTGGCGGGTTCCCACAGATCAAAGCGACACTTGCGTCCTTTGATGGAGCGAATGCTGCCGGAAGAGCGCGGATCTTCGAGTCTTTTCTGTACGCCTTTGGTAAGCATTTTTACAAACGGAACTTTCTCGTGGTAGTCCGCTGTCAATTGTTTGGCGTCTTCATCACTTATGCCCAGTTCCACCGCCAATTTTTTGATACCCATGCCATAGAGCAAAGCCAAAGAAATAGTTTTGCCACGTTTCCTGTCAATACCTGCCATTTGAGCCACCATGCTGTGGAAGTCAGCCTTGGGGTTATCCTGGTACTCCTTAACAAAAGTATCCAACCCGGGCATCGTTTCCTTCCTGAAGTCACTGAACACTTTGGCGTAATGGGTCATTATGCGTGGCTCTTGCTGACTGAAATCAATTGCCGCCCACTGGCGTCCTTCTTCGGGAAGAAACAACCGACGGATCATCGGTCCAAGTTCAGGGTCACGACTCGGCAACTGCTGAAGATTTGGACTGTTCATGCTGATTCTCCCGCTGACGGTCCCCCCATCACTGCTTCGCACTTGGTTGATATGGCTATGGATGCGTCCGTTGTGGACATGCTTGAGGATGGAGTCCAGAAAGGTGCCGTGTACCTTGTTAAGATTTCTGGCTTGCACGATTAACTGGGGCAGCTTGTGTGGGTGTTCGGTCAGAAAAGCCTTGGTGAAGGAAGGAGCGCCCTTGTCTGTCGTGGGATAGGACAGCCCCGCTTTATCAAACGCCGTAGCGATACTGGCAGCAGCCCATATCTCCACGCCACTCCCCGCAACCCTTTTTATTTCCCGCAAGGTTTCCTTCTCGCGTTTAAACAACACTTGCTTACTGCGTTCCGCCTCGTCCATGTCTATGCGGATACCCAGTTCAGTCATACTCACCAGATGGGGCAACAGGGAAGTTTCAAGGTTCCAGATATCCCACAGGTCTTCCTTGGTTAACAGGGTTTTTAGATGCTGCCACAGCTCTAGCGTGATCTCCGCATCTACCTCGGCATAGGGGCCGACATACATAGCCGGGAGCTTATACATCTCGCCTTTTGGATCGACGCCAAACTCCCGGGCAGCTTCCACCAAGGTCTTCTCGGATTTGGTTTTTCCAAGCAGGTCATAACAAATGGCGTTGAGGGAGTAGCTGAAGCGGTTTTCATCGATCAGCGCACAGGTCATCATGGTGTCGATGATGCGTCCCTTCATTTCAAAGCCCATGGCCCTGATCCACCCCAAATCGTACTGGGCGTTATGCATAATCTTGTCAGCAGGACACTCAAAGACTTTCTTTAGATACTTGTTGATCTGCCTTGCGTCCATGTTGCCGCCACCTACGTGGCCGACAGGGAAGTAGCCTTTCCACCCGGGAACGGCTATGGCGTAACCCACCACTTCCCCATTCTTAGTAGGCCAACCGGGGCCACCGTTCTTGATGTTTGGGTCACAGGTTTCAACATCTATAGCTATCTCGGGGGCATCAAAAATTTCTGGAAACGGATGCTCTGGCGGTAACCAGTCCGACTTCGGCGGGAACATCGCCATCTGGAGTTTAGTCTTCATATCTTCGTCTCCCTTAAAATTGCTTTCTCAAAATGACGACAGCTTGGGCAGTACCACCCCACTCGCTTTCTCGTCTCCGTGTTAAGAACTTCTTCTGATTTTTTCTTGCACTCTGGGCAGGTGTTGGTGGACAGGTCTGTCATAAGTCATAGGCTCGTGTGTAATCCTCTGGTTCAACGAGGTATAAATTGGATTTGGTTCTGGTAACACCGACATAGAACACACGGTGCAGGTCATCTCCGGGTGCCTTTAAAGCGGCTGCGGTGAGATCAAGAAAAAGAACCACGTTTTGTGCTTCGCCCCCTTTTGTTCCGTGGATCGTGGACAGTTTGATACGTGGCTTGGCATTAAACTTCTCGCCCCGCCGTAGAAGGGCTGTTATGTAGGCCCGGTCAGGAGGTGGTATCTTGTCCATGGCTTCATGCCACACCATGTCTTCGGTAGCCAGTAAGCCATAATATTTCTGCAAATCAGCCAGTGACAGTTTTGCAGTGTCAGTTGTCACTATTTTTTTCTTACCCCGGGCAACTCGTCCTCCGTTACCTGACATGAAGTTATAAATTATTTGTGCGGCCTCGCGTTCAACTGTGCGTCCTTTACGCAGTCCTTCCCAAGCGTTAACAGCCACGGACAGCTTTTCGCTGATGGAGCGAGAGCCGTTACGTTCAAACAAAAACCCCAAGCTTTTCAACTGGATAGACAACGGGGTAAGCATGTAGTTAGCCTGAGCCATGATCAGCCATGTGCCCTCACTCATGTCCAAGCCTTCCATGGAATGTAAACGAGTGACGCGCCCTTTTTCTTCCTTTGGTTTATAGACCTTGGGAAATCGTTTGTGGATACGGGCAGATATTTTATTAGCTAAAGCATGGACGGTCTTGGGGATACGGTAAGACTGCTCAAGCACTTCGGAGCCGCCGGGTAGGTTTATAAAATGATCGACGTCAGCACCTGCCCATCGATACAGACACTGGTCATCATCCCCCGCCACGTACATCCGTTCTGCTTTTTTATCTAACGCATGTGCTATGTCCCATTGCAATGGAGAAAGATCCTGAGCTTCATCAAGAAAGCACAGTTTAAAAGAAGGACATATCCCGTGAGCATTTTGAGCAAACAGTTCAAGCATGTCGGTGTAATCCAACAACCCCTTTTTGTGTTTGTATTCATCATAAGAACGTGCCACGTAGTCCACTTCATGCCATGTAAAAGGTAATTCGGTTTGGTTGTATTCAGTGTGCAAGGTTGTTTTCTTTAACCGCGCAAGGTTAATGAGAGACAACATAGGGTGATCATTTACTCCTGCCGGACCATCTTCCCCTACCTCGTGTTGATGTTTTGCATTGAGGGTAAAGCCAATGTCCTTAGACAGTTCGTCATAATGCTTTTTCTGCATGATGTCGCGTTGGCCTATGTTCAGCAGTTTGTAGGACAGCGAATGGAGGGTGCGAAAATAAAAAAGGTCAGACTCCATGTCCAGTTTAAATCGGAAGGCTGCTCGTTCCCGGGCTTCGTGTGCTGCCTTCCTGGTGAAGGCAAGAAAAGCTATTTGTTGTGGGTTTATTCCCTCGTTCAGTGCCTGATCCACCATGTTCAAAAGGGTAGTGGTTTTCCCTGTACCCGGAGGACCAAAAAGTCTAAACATCCTCCTTCCCTGCGGGTTCAGGAGTATCTTCTAGGCTTTCGACAAGTCTTTCTAAAGCGGTAACTAGGCGGTGTATCAAGTCAATTGTTTCAGCAGTATCGTGGTTATCTAGCTCTATCTTAACTTTCACTCTAAATATCCTCGAATTGCGTCAAAATGGGCGTGGGCTTTCGTTTAATAAATTTCTTTTTTGGGTCCGCAATCATCCCATAAGGGATATGTTTAATCACCCCACCCCGGGCAACGTATTGTTGCACCTGCTTGGCTAATTGCTTGCGGTGCTTTTCTTTGCTCAAAAAGGTGCTACCTGATCGTTAGAGCCTTGTGGGGTAGGAACCTGACCGCTGTGTTGCGAGTGCGCCGGGATAACCCAGACTCTGGTAGCTTTTCCATTAATTTTCAAACTTGTAGCTTCCCCGTTTATGTCGCGCAACCGTTGCGCAATCTTATGCGATTTATACTCAAAAAATCTGTTTTTCCGCAAGAAAGAATCAAAGTCTTTTAGTCGGAAATAGGTCTTTCCTTCATCGTCATCAGTGAAGGGTCGTCGGAGCAAAATCTCTTCCCTGTTATCTGCTTTCTGCATCACCGTGCAGAACTCTTCCAGAAACTCATAGAACTGGCCTTGGATACTGGCGTCTTGCGATACCTCCACAATGCTACCATCGGTATCACTCATCTCAAGAAGCAACGTATTGATGCGTCCCTCCCACACAGGTTTGGTCACCGAGCGGGGCATAAAGTTCAATTGTTCTACGCAAGCCCGTTGGAATGCCGCCTGATTCATCAAGGCTTCTGTGTCCAGTTCCAGTGGCTGGGCGTTCACGTCCATGAACCACACCGGAGGAGAACTGTTGTATTTCCGGAGATTGGCAATAACCGCCCCGGATACTGCTGCTTCTATGCCGAACTTACGGGTTTTACAGACTTCGGCGTTGCAGTACGCATTGATTGGTGCATCCTTGCACATGTACGCATACTCCTTTTTCTGAAGTTGTTTAGCCACCACGTTAACCTCGTTCAGGGGTAACGGCGGCGAGAAATATTTGGCGTTATAAACTAGGATTTCGGACTCCCATGAATCCGGATAAGCTTTGCGCAGATAAACGCCTACGTTGAACAAACCGTTGTTGCGTCCGCCTTCGCTAATCATTTGCGCACAGAGCGTCTGGAGACAGGGTGGACCGTCTTTTATTGGAACATTGGGATCATCTTCTATAGTAAGAGCTAAAAGCTGCTCAGGCGTCTGTACATACTTCTCATGCATGTCGAAAAACTGGGCTAAGGTGGCAGATTCGCCGGAATCCTGAATGGCATAGCGCAAGCCGTCCTCAGCATCGTAGAAACTCATGTTAAGGAAATTTCCCACGTCTCCGCGATCGAGTTGCAGTAAAATTTGCTTGGGAAAGATCTCAGAACCACCGTATCCCAACGCTCCGGCTATGTGCCGGAGTACGTCCTGCATGTCTTTGGCTGCAACCCACTCCGTGGTAAAAAGAAAACAATGAGCGCCGCCGCTTTTGCTGCGACATATTACTAACGGCAGCTTCATGCGTCTGATTTTTTGAACTAATTCTTTGTGATCAAGCGGGTAAGTATCGACATCGATACACCCCCATTTACAACAGTTGTCTTCGTTGATCGGAATGATGCCTAGCGCATCGCCCTTACCGCTGAGGTGGTTTTCCCACATCTCGTCAGTGCGTGGGGCTTTAACTACCGTCGCTTTGCCAGTGTTCTTCCCGTTGTTTTGTTTTCGGTCAATTCGATAGGTTCCGTAGGCTAGCTCCAGTCCCTCGAAAATGGCCGCAAATCGTTTTGCATCGGACATTTGTTATTCTCTGGAAAAGGGGGCACCGAAGCGCCCCCGGCTAAACTAGAAGGGTAAGTCACCCGCATCCTTTTCAACAGTAACCTCATCATTTTCGTGCTTAACGATTACGTTATTGTCCTCGACTGACTTGGCAAAAGCCTTGCAGAAGTTGTAAATGTCCGCGCTAGGCACTTTGCCCTCAAGCGTAATCTTCCAAGTGTTCCACTGTCCTTTGTCGTTCTTTTGCTTCTCCGTGGTAAGATTATAGACATAGGCAAAAGCAGGAGGAATAAAAGGGCCTTCTTTACCCATCTCAACCCGAGACTGCATCATCGAATTCCAAGCCTTGGATTTCTTGAGTCTTGTTTTCTTCATAGTAATCAGCCCTGTTTCCATGCGGCCTTCATCGTCTACCATCACGACATAGTGCTGAGCGGTGGTCTCGATATAATTGTCTGAACCTACAATGAAGTCTGTCCGGTCATCCCCACGCTGTTCGGTACGGGGAATCTTTCCGGCGGTCTTGTCCTGCGGTGTATAAATGTTCAGAGGAGCGCCCTGTGTACCCTCCGGTGCCCACTCCACGTAACGGCGTTGGTAAACGCAGGGAACCACTTTAATTCCCACATCACCTTTAAATACTTCCAGGGTGACCGTGTTATAAATGTCGCCACCCCGAGCCTCTCCACCAACGGTTTCAGCGTCCTCGGCTGTGAGGATTTTTAGGAAGGGTAAAGCCAAGTCTTCCTGCGTGACGTTTTGCAAGCCTAGTCCGGCATCTGCCTCCAAACCTGCAATATCAAACGGGATGACGTTGCTTTCTTTTTTCTTGCTTAGTGTTTTGTTGTCAGTCATTAGTTGTTACCTTTTAATTGTCGCTTTATGGCCCACATAGGCCCCAAATAACTCTTCTGGGAAGTCCTTTCCCCCCTCAATCATCTCCTTCACAAAAGCCTTGAGCGTTTGAGAATGCACTTCTGCCTTCTGATCCACGTCAAATCCTTCGGATTGTGCCAGTTTAATAAAAGTTCCGGCCTTCTCGTCTTCGCCCCGGCCAAACGGTAAGGACACCGTATTCTTGATAATGTCGTCGTGAGCATTTTCTCGAAGCCAATTAAAAGCATCCTCTCGGTTTTCCACCTTTATGTGTGCGCCATAAACAGCACCCACTTTGACCTTGGAACCGTCATCAAGTTCAAAAGAAGTCATTCCAATTTCTTGTAATAGGGAGGGCAGGTCTTCGAGAGAGATTTTATCGCGTTCTTTCTTAGCTTCCTTGAGAATCTTTTCAAGGTTTTCTATTTCTTCGTCCTTCTGTCGAAGAAGTCGGGCGACTTCCGCGATACTTTTTACACCTTCGGTGTTGAGGGACTCGACGCTAGAAGCAGCGTCAGCTTCCATCTGTTCAAACAGATCATTCATCTTTAGTGTCTCCTGATTAAAGAGCCTTTTTGACTCTTGCGGACGCACATATTAATCGGATAGAATTAGATATGCAAGGAGAAATAATGAATTTTAAAACGAAGCCGTACCAGCATCAGTTGGATGTCTACGATTGCTCCAAGGACCGTGATTTCTGGGCCTTGTTCATGGAAATGGGCACCGGAAAATCCAAGGTAGTTATTGACCAGATGGCCTACTTATATGAAAAAGGTGAGATCGACACTGCTTTGATTATTGCACCGAAAGGGGTTTTTGATACTTGGGTGCAGCAGGAAATTCCCCGGCATTTGAGTGACGACGTGCCGTACAAAGTGGTGCGGTGGCAACCAAATTTTACTAAAGGGTTTGTTAGCGACATCTCGGAGATTGCGTTACCAGAAAAAAGAAAGGAAAAGTTTTTAGGTATTTTGGTGATGAACGTGGAAGCTTTTTCTACTAACAAGGGAAGCCAGACTTCGACTAAGTTTCTTGCTCTTAACCCGAACAATCTTGTTATTGTGGATGAGTCCACCACCATTAAAACACGCAAGGCTCAACGGACAAAAAACCTAATTGAATTGAGTAAGCTGGCAAAGTATCGCCGTATCCTAACCGGTAGTCCCATTACAAAAAGTCCTATGGATCTTTATACGCAATGTGCGTTTCTTTCTCCACAGGCTCTTGGGTTTAGCAGTTTTTATTCGTTTCAGGGACGCTACGCCAAAATTGAAAGACGTCATGGCGCTAATCGTATCTATCCTCACATTCTTGGCTATCGTCGGTTGGATGAGCTGGGAGACAAGCTGGATAAATTTAGCTCCCGCATATTAAAAGAAGATTGTTTGGATCTTCCTGAGAAAATTTATATGCGCCGGGACGTTCCATTGACCCCGGAACAACTGAAATTATATAAGCAAATGAAGAAGTTAGCGTTGGCTCAACTTGAGAATGGAGAAGTTGCTTCTACGGTTAATGTTCTTACTCAGATCATGCGACTTCAGCAAATTACTTGTGGGTTCTTGCAACCGGACGAAGGAGAATTGCAACCGATTAAAAACAATCGGCTACAAGAGCTGTTGGACATTGTGGAAGAAACCGACGGCAAAGCTATTATCTGGGCTTACTGGATACACGACATCGAATTAATTTATGAAGCGCTTACCGCGAAGTATGGAGCAGGGTCGGCGGCTACTTATCAAGGCAAGACTCCGCAGGATGAAAGACAACAGATCATTGTTTCTTTCCAAAAGAAAGATTCTCCGTTGCGCTTTTTTATCGGGCAACCCCAGACTGGGGGTTATGGTATTACTTTGACTGCGGCTAACACGGTTATCTACTACAGCAATTCGTATAACCTGGAAGCAAGACTTCAGTCAGAAGATAGGGCGCACCGGATTGGACAAACCAAGTCGGTTAACTATGTAGATATAGTGAGTCCTGACACCGTAGACGAGAAAATTTTAAAAGCTTTGCGGGGCAAGATAGATATAGCCGGGACGGTACTGGGCGAAGATGTTAAAAACTGGTTAATTTAGCCTAAAGAACCAATCCCTTGTCTGGAACGGATCACTTCACTTACTGAATCAAACGGAAACGCAGCGGCATAAGCACCTTGGTCCGTGGACGGTGGAGCTTGGCCCGTGGATGCTTGACCTTGTGGCATGGTTAGTTGAGGCATGGGAGGGGGTGTAAATCCCACTGTTGGGGAGAGGTCCACCTCTTCGGTTTCTTCTACTACTTCCGTTGGAAGCTCGGGAAGCAACTCATAGCGGGGTCGTGCCCTAAGTTCACGTCGCCGTGCCGCCGCCGCAGCTCCGGGGGACAGATTCGGTTCTTCGGAGGGTTCTCTTTGGCTTTCTAATCCCAAGTTTTCACGTTCCCACATCGCAGCAAAATTATCTTCAGAAACGGTAGCTGGCATTAAGCCCACTCCTCCCAGCCACGTGTATAAAGATTTAATTGATTTTAACGTAGGCTTTACAGGAACGCCTTCTTCGTCTAACGCTCTTTGCATGACCGCCGCCAGCAGATCCGGGTCCCGTTGCAAAGTAAGAAAAAGATCCCCTTTTATGATTTCCGGCGCATTTATTAGACGGTTTCGCAGGAAGTTGGCTCCTTCGCTTGCCGCAATAAGTCCACCGGAGCCTCCCCGAAGCAAAGGCAAATAGGAAAAAATATCTCGAATACTTGAACCGAGGGCACTACCACCTACTGTCACCAGCAGCCGTTCAACACCGGAAGCAAGGTTTTCTTCTCGTGGGGAGGTAAGGAACTCCGCTCCTAATTCAAGGCGTCGCTCGGGATTAGTTTGATCAATTTGATTAACTTCATCCCACAAGCGCCATAGTTGTTGCTGACCAAGCACTACATCATCTGTCAAGATTCCGCCATCTTTCAAAAGCCTTTCTAATGAAGGTCCCCCTGAAGTAAGTGGTTCTTGCCAATAGCGTCTAAATTCATCTGCATTAAATAAGGACCGGTCGTTGGGGCTGCTTACCTGACCCGCTTTGGAATAAGTTAGAGCGTGATCCATTAACACTCTATGCAATTCCGCTCCGACATCAACCGAGGTTCCGTTCACTCTTACTGTTTGGTTTGCCGCCGCTTGTATAATATCTTTTAATTCATTTACCGGGTCCAATAAGCCGGGACTTAATGCTCGGCTATCCGGAGTTCCAACAAGTTTCTGAATGCCCGAGGCCGCGTTAGTGAAACGACCCTCAAAAGCTTGTTGAAAGGCATCATTTGCGTCCGCTCTTCTTTTTTCAATTTGCGTTCGCTGCAATTGGTAGTACGCAGCCGTTTGTTGGGTATCGCTTAAAATTTGTTTAGCTTCGGGAAAGAAGTTATCAAGAAGATCGTTGTTTTCCTGCATCCATGTTGCAAGTTGGGGCGTGGCTTCCTTCATCATTACCGGCTCTTCTCCCTCGAACATGAGCATACCATCAAGATCTTTTTGTTGTACTGTCCGGAAATAAGCTGGATTATCCAGCATTCCATTTAACATAACTTCCTGAAGCTGACGCACTGTCCCTGGGGTAGAGAAATCAACAGTTCCCAGTTCCTCCCGTTGCAGGTTCCGTCTGTTCATTAGAGCCGTCGTGGTATTATCCGTCATCTGTTCATAATTGATATTCGGGGGTTTAAGATTATTGTTTTCTAAAAACTTTAATGCGTTATCCAGTTGAACAACACGTGTGTAAACTTTATCTCCCACCCCTTTGAAAAATTCTCTGCCAATCAGTGCAGGTGGTATATCTGAACGTAATTCACCAATAAAATTATTAGCAAACATGGCTCGGGAAGATTGATCAAATGTGTGATAGAGCTGTGCCGAGGGAAGTGCTGAGGCTCCAAGACTTTCCATTGCTCCCGTTCGTAATTTCTGTAGGATATCTATTAAATCGGTATTATTCTGACGAATGGCTTCCTCCATACGGGTATCTATAACACTAACAAAATTAACTATCTGACGACTGTTAGCGGTTATTTCTTGGTCATCGAAGGTTTTAGGGATAACGGCCACCGGATGTTCTATTTCAAATATTTCGTTTTCGATCTTCTTCCGGTTTAACTCCAGTTGCTCAAGGGTTTCCCTGCTTGTGTACTCTGAGCGGTCAAAGATAGCCCTGCTTTCGCCGGGATATCGGCCTTTTGCGTTTTCTGTTTCTAATGCTTCCTCGGCCTTACGAAGATTGAGTTTTTTCTGATCAAGATCCAATTTTGCGGCTGCGGTTAACTCCGGACCAAGTTGTGGTACATCCGTTCGTTGTAGGACTTCTCTATATTGATCCAGTGCGTTGTCAATACTTACCAAGTCCCTTCCCGAAGATATCCGAGGAGTTTGAGCAGCTATTCTGTAAAGATCGTTTATCTTATTATAAGCGTCTATTAGTGGATTTAAATTAACTCCTTCCATCGAGGGAATTTTCTCTTTAAGCTCTTTCGCTTGGTCGTTAATGACTCTTAATACACTATTTGAGTCCCTGTCAAAAAACAAACGATGCAAGTAAGCCCCTGTGTCCATGGTTTCCCCAGCGGCTGTGGCTCGTGCCACATTGGTTTGATAAGAACTCAAAGCCTCTTGCATTACTTTTTGAATTTCCATTTCACTGTAGTCGCGGCGTATTTTGGCTAATTCAGCCAACGCTTCGGGGGTTCCTTCGTTCACTAAACCCTCCATGGTCCTAGCCATTCGTATTCGGGATAAACGCAACGCATTATTAAGATATTCTTGTGTCTCTTGTGCCCCTTGGGTTTGGCGACCTCCGGCAAAAGGCGCAATTCTGGACTCTAATGCATAAAAAAACGGAATACCCGAAACAATACCTGCGGTTCTTTCGGAATCCGGAATGTCTTCCCCGGCCAGTTGCGCTCGTTGTTGAGCTATACTAAAACCAGCGCCTGTGCCACCGGACACAGCGTCGATGGCCGCTTGAATATAATCCCGTTGTATAACCGCCAATTCTTCATTGTATTGATCCGGGTTTTCTCGAACCGTGCGCTGTCCTGCGCTTCCCGAAAAAGTAGGATCGGCTTCCTCAAAAGTTGTTGCTGGGTATTTTTGATTAAGTGCGTCTAACTGGGCCATGTAAGCTTGATCGTGAGGCTCCGCATATTGCAGCAGCATTTCATTAAGTCTTTGCCCTGCTCTTGTGGTGCGCTGATCCGCGTTAAAAGTAAAAAGTCTTCCCAGATAAGTTGAGAAATCAGCCACCATGGGAAACTTTCGTATAGCGAACGAACGAGGATCAACTACAGCGGCCCCTGTTTCTAGTGCCATTTGCGCACCCGGTCGAAAGGGCATGTCGAGAGGCAGGCCAGCTTCTGCCGCGTAACCCGCTGTTGCCGCAGCCCATGTCTGCCCTACCTCAGCAGCAGCAAAAGCTCCGGGGTAGCGTTGGGCAGAGGTAATAGCGGTGCCTGACCAGTCTTGTAATCGGCCCACACCTCTGCTGAACCAATTATTCATTCGGCTGTTTACAAAATCAGCGCCTAAATTAAGACGTTTCATTGGCTCTATGTAAGACCCGGTGAGCCATGAAGGTCCTTCTATAGCCATGGTGCTAGGTGCTGCCCGAAAAGGACCAGAACCGCCAATGATCATTCCTGCGGTTCCTGCCGCACGATCATCTACAACTCTGGGTTGATAAATTTCCGGGGCGACCCGTTTCATAAGTTGATCACCAAAAAGCCAGCCAGTAATGGCTCCCGGAACCGCCACCGCTGGATGGTATTGTGCCCCGAGTATGGCCCCCGTAACGGCAGGGGTCATAGTGGCTGATGATTTAGCCCACTCTTCTACAAAAGCATTTAAACCGCCAACTGAGCGTACATTGGAAAAAGTTTCTATTAAGCGATTATCTGAGTAACCCTGGTTTTTAAAGGCTTCGTAGGCCCCTGTATCAAACCTGTCCCCGAAATTAATGGGGTGTTCTATAAGAAATCGGGCAATATCCGAGTTGTTGTAGTTCTCTCCCGGCGTCAAAGGATTCGGAGTGCGAAGCATCCTGTCGTAATCAATGGTTATTTTTTCGTCTGGACGAGGCATAACAGCAACACGATATCTAGCGTCATCGTCGTCATAAAGTTCTGCCAGTTGTTGCCGGTACTCGGGCCAAGTTTGCTCCCTCCGAGGAGGTGTACGAGGTATAGGAGGAAAAGAAGCAGAAATTACTTCCTCCTCTTGAGTGCCTTGTGGATCTTCTTGTATATCAACAATCAGATCTTCGTCAAGTTGGTTTTCAGCCATTATTGATTTCTCGGATTGATTACCATATCACCAAGAGCCTCACCCATTTGGTCTACTTCTGCACCCGGCAAAAGAGCGCTAACGGGAGCGTTCCTTATGGCTATTCCTCTTTCGTCCTCTGCCCCGCTTTCTAAGCGTTTTATAATGCCGTCTAGTTTAACCATAGATAAAGCCAAAATAGGTAAAGATCGTTCGTAAATGCGTTGTTCCCCTCTTAATTCATCAGCTACGTCGCGACTTAAACCACCCGCTGCTAGCTTGCTTTGAACATCCTCTAACTTACGTGCCCCTGTCATCAAGGCTTCCTGTTGCTTCGTAAGAACAAACTTATATTTACTTACTGCTTGCTGGGAACGGGTAAAAACTTCAGCGATTGGAGGGAAAAGATCGTAAAAGCGATCCAGTGTTGCTTGGGCTTCCCTACCTTCCATCGCTTCTGCCATAGCCAGTGAGGACATTGTGGCAAAGCCTTCTAGTGCGGAACGTGCTTCAGAGGTTCCATCCCGGTCTATCTCTTGTAACGCCGGAATAATCGCTCCTCCTTTTTCTGTCATAAATCGAGTAAGCGCCGCCCCCATACCATATACGTTCTCAATACCAGCATCCATGCCGTCGAGTAAGTCCATAAAAGCTTGAGCAGGATCTGTTTCATCTCCTATTATTGCTCCCAATTGAGCTTGCGTAGTCGGAGAGATGCCGGGTACGTTAAAGCTCATTTCGGATGACGCTGCTACCGGAACTTCTCCTGTAACCGTTGCCCCTTCAGTAACGCTCCCAGCACCGGGCACGACTGGAGGACCAGCCGGTGTAACCCCTTCAGTAGCATACTTTGTAAAAGGGGAATCAGCGAACTGTTGGACGTGCCTGTTTATAATTTGTTGGTAATAATCCCCAACGTCAGAGTCTGGCTCCAAAATTGCGGTTCCTGTCACAGAATCGACGCCGCCCGTCGGAACTTTTTTGGTTAATTCTTCCCAAGCACTTTGAATTGTGACGATATCGGCAGGGGTTTGTCTATTAAGCTCAACCCTGTTCCACATGTCTTCATCCGGGTTGGCGAACACACCTCGGGCGTCCGAGGTAGAAAAATCTGGCGTTGGAATATTAGTGGTGCCCGTATGGATCGTGTAACCAGATAGCTCTTGTAACTGCAAAGCCCTAGATCTTTGGATAGGATCTCTGGCATCTATAACTTCCTCGGTTCCATCAGGGGCTATTATCGTCCATTCAGTAGGCGGAGTGGAGCTGGCTCCGGCGGCAATTCTAGCTGCTTCAAGATCTGCTTCCTCTTGAATGCCCAGCGTTTCTAAAGATCGGGCGTGTGCATCCTCCGCTGTCCGACGAGCTAAAGCACTCGTAATAGCGGCTTGTCTGGCGGCTGCGTCACTAGCAGCAGATTGAGCGGCTTTAGATGCTGCGGGAACTTTGGCAAGAACCGGTTCGGTTGCCGCTGCAAACTTACTGGCTGTACTGCCAGTTAGACGATTGCCTTGGGAATCTCGGTTAGCGGCAAGGTTTAAACCTGCCCGGGCTGCATCAAAAAAAAGTTGAGAACGAGCAAGCCTGTTCTGCTGCTCGGTGGGAGCCAAAATCTCTTTTAGAGTTTGATAGTCTTCGCCGTAAAGTTCGGCAAGTCTGCTTATTTCTTCTTCTTCTGGTGTCTCCGATTCAGAACCCCCAAACATCCTCCGCCGTAGCTCACGCGCTTGTGCTTCTAAATCAGCTTGCGCCCCTCCTGTAGAAGTAGGAGTGCTACCGCTTTGTAACTTTTTTACAGCACCACCAACCGCAGCCATCATCTGCGGAGGAGGCGGTGGTGGGGACATTCCCGGTCCTAGTAAAGCACCTACGCCTTGGTCCGTGGGTGGTGGTCCTCCCATAGGTGGTCCCATTGGAGGTGGTCCCATCGGAGGTGGTCCTCCCATAGGTGGAGGACCTGCCATAGCAGGGCCACCATTAGTTGGAATCTGCGCAAGAAGTTGTTCAATTCCGCTGTCCACGATTCCTTGTTCGGTCATTAAGAAAGTGGGCTGCACAAGCGCCAGTACCGTTTCAGGAGTCTGTTGTGCGTCCTGTGGTCCTACATACTGCGATAATTCGTCATAACGGGCTTGTATAGGTTTGTCATTACCTCGAATGGCATCAATTAACTGCTCGGTGTTACCCGCACTATCCACTTTTTCGCTCATCTGTTGTGCAAACGCTGCTTCAATTCCTTCCAGTGGTGGACCTGCCATAGGTGGACCCCCGGGTGGTGGTCCCATTGGAGGCGGACCTCCCATAGGCGGACCCATAGGGGGAGGACCCATTTCAGGTGGGGGCATCATAGGCATTCCCCCGTCTGCCATCCGGTTCATCCGGTGACGAAGGTAGCGTTTTTCTCTAAGGTCCCGTCCGTATTCTTCACGTGCATCTCTGCCCATGGCCCCTCGGTCATAGGTTTTCGGGGCTATGCGGTATATCTCGTCATCAACATTACGAATGGTTCTTTCGTCGTGAGCCATTCCACCTGAGTTACGATATAAAGGACGATTTCTGTACATTAGGCTTCTCTGTGTCAGGCCGGAGCCAATTGGTTAAATCCAGCTAATGCGCCCAGTCCGGCCAGACCATAGCCCAAGGCTGTTTGACCTGCTGTCGCACTCGGTGTTGTGTCAGTAGTTAAGCGGTGTTGCTGGGAAGGTATGCCTGAAAGCATATCTCCAAAGTAACTGTATTCTTTATACGGCATTTGTTGTCGGGCCAGATTGGTCTTGTACACGGCATCCAGGGTATCTTGATCAACCCCACGTGCAATAGCGCCCAAGTTGCCTAGCATAGAAACATCAGCACGTCCCTGTCCTGCGGCCAAGCTGCCAAGGTTTGCTTCGCTGGTTCCAAGGCTTCCCAGTCCTTTGCCCAGATTGGAAAGCAATTCCACATCCCGCTGGCCTAATTGTCCGTAGGTGCTGCCCAGATTACCCATCATCTGCGAAGCTTGCTGGGCACGACGTTGTTGGTTTTCAAAATCCCCGGACGCTTGAGTCATGGCATTTTGATAGCCCTGTCCTCTAATCGAAGCAAGCGCTCTTAATTCTGCGTCATTAAGGTTACGCTGCGCTTCCTGTTGAGCAATTCCTGCCCGGGAACCGCCAAAAGCTCCCGCTCCTACCGCTTTCCCCGCTTCCTGCATGTCTGACATTTTTCGGGCACGGTCAAAATCCGATTGCACCACATCCACGACTTGCTGTTCGTAAGGGTTGTAGTAGGCACTTATCTGGGAATCCGGGTCCGCCAAGGTGCCGGGAGTAAATTGAGCAATCGAGGTTCCAAGTCCTGTAGCAGCGGACTGTTGATACTTATAAGGATCTTCGCGGGTGGTTCCTGCCAAGCCCCGGGCCTGTTGCATGTAGTCTTGGCCCTGTTGGACATTTCGAAGGCCACCTTGCATGTAAGGCATAAAAGACCCAAGTCCCGCTTGGGCTTGGGCAGAAGCTTGTCGTTGTTCTGGTGTTAGTTCGGCAACTTGATAATCGGGTTCATAGGCAGGGCCTAAAGGCTTACCATCTGCGCCCAATAGTTCTTGATATTCTTGAATGGGGTAGCCAAACTCGTCGTATTGTACGACCCCATCTATCGTTTTATCGACAAGGCCGTAACCAAAACGATTTGCCTGTAGTCCCCGAACGTCCTGAAGTAAGCCACGACGCATGGCCTCCATATACGGCTCTTCCCGCGTCATCGACTCCGAATAAACGACATCAGCCATTATGCTGCTCCTTCCAAACGGTGCATTGCGTCATACATGCGTCTCATGCCTTTTTCGCGGCTACCATTACCAGCACCTTTTACTGCTTGTGCTGTCATAACAAACTCGCCGTCCGACAACATAGCGGGAATATCGTCTGAGGTTCCTGTGCCCGGTCCATTGATGGAACCGTTACGGCGTGGGTAGCTTTGAGCTAATCCTCCCTCCGCGCCTCGGGGCACGAACGTGGGTGCCGAACGATAAGCCGAAGGGTTAGCCCGCATCAAGCCTTGCGATGTTTGACCGCCAAAAGGATCTGGCGCGGGGAGTGGGTCTGGTGGATCAAATTTTCCCGCAGCCCATAAGCCCCCTATACCAAGACCCAGCAACGGTCCGTACTGGCGGATATAATCTTTTTTATCTTCAAAAGCGGCAGTGTCGGGTAGGAAAGCCTGTTTAAGATCCCCGTCTCCTAAGGCTTCAAAAAACCCACGGGTGTCTTTTTGGCCTACAACAGGGGTTAATTGAGATTTAAAGTCTTGAAGCTGTTCAGAGGAATATTCTTGAACAGTACCTTTCGCAGGATCATAAATTACTTTACCTTCAGCAGCGATATTCTCTCCTTTCATTTGTTCAGTAAAAGTTTCTATTTCTTCCGGGGTAAGGGCTGGTGGCTGTTGGCTTCCTGCTGCCGCTGTGCTTGTTCCAGTTCCACTAGTTTGACCCGATCCCATAAATTTTTGCGCTCCGAGAGAAGCAATCCCCGTGGCGGCAGAGTATTTAAGGGCATCTTTGGGAGAAGCTCCCATGATCAAAGCCGGAAGCCCAACGGTTACTACGCTGTTAGCAATTGACTGAACAGTTTCCCCAAGAAGACCAACTACGTTGCTGAACGCCGTTTGCCACCAAGGAGTAGCACTGCCGCCCGGTGCAAACCTTTGTACGGCCCGACCTGCCGGTAAGGACATAATGCCAGTGTTTCTATGGGACGGATGGCGCTGGTTCACTAAGTTTCTCCAGATGCGGCTGGGGCAAAGACACTAATTCTTGTACTTCTTATTTCTTTGCCAGTCCATGGTGTTCCACAATTGGGACACACACCTGAAGGGTAGGAGAGAATCTCCGCAGGGGTATCCACCTCAATATTACAAGATGCACATTCGATTATATCGGAACTATTAGCTTGCGTCATGTTATCACCACCGTTACAGCACCAACTTCTGCTGTTGCACTGTTTCCTGCCGGATAAGGCATGTTTGCAAGTGTTATATGTAACACGCCAGCAACTTGAAAAACACCCCCCGTTTCAAGCCCGACGTCATTAGTCTGTAAATCCGTTAAAGTAAGCGTCGTGGCCCGTGAATCACCGGGATTCTGCACTTGTTCAAGAAACAAGGAAAAGGCCCTAACCACTTCAGCGGTATAGGTTTGATTGTATTGCTCCGGGGCATTGGGAAAAAGCGGCCTTACGACTTTACGAGTAGCCATTATTGCCTTCCGTCCGAACGTACTTCAACCCGAGGACTGCCCAAACGCCATTGTATGTCTGTCGTACTGGAATCCACCTTCAAAGCAAACGAACGTCCCCGCAGTCTGATATAAGCTTCAGTAGTAAATTGCTCTACTGGCGTTGTGGATGTTTGCGTTACAGCCGAGGCGTTGGTTTGCAAATAGGGTCCACCCGGATAGTTCCGTGTTTCGAGGGTCATGTTTACTGAAGCGGATGCATCGGTTGACGCATCAAAGGTCAGGTCTGGAATGAGGCGATTGAGAAATACAAACTCTTCACCTTCCCCAATACTAAGCTGGCTGGACTGAATGTAGCTGGAAATAGCCGAGGCCGGGGTGGTAGTGCCGTCGTTAAGCCCTACTTCGTGATTGTACAGGTAGCCATCGGTATTGGCAGCAACCGGATAGTCATTGACCCCGCGATCCAACCAGTAAGTGCGTACCATGGTGCCGTAGTACCATACCTTTTCCTCGTAGTTAAACACCACGTAGCGGTCTAACACAGTAGAACTTGAAGAGGGATAGAACCACCAGATTTCGGAAAAAGACGAATTAAGCCCCGCCGTAACTTGCGACTGTTGTTCTACATTAAAATCATTGAACACGTAGGATCGCACGGAGCAAGGAAGCTTTTGCACTTGACCGGTGTATACATAAAACTCTTCTACCCCCATCCAGAACACCGTGTCGTCTACGGCCTTAACTGCAAGTGGCCCTGCGATAGTGGTGTTCTCTGAAAGTTGCTCAATGCCAAAGGTAAACGGAGGGCCAAGGTATTGCATAGCGTGTAGGGAAACATCGGTCCATACCAATATTTGTTGGCGCGTTTCAGCGGCACAGACAATCTCGGAACCAGACCCCACCCTTAGATCCCCTGCGGTATTGGTAGCTTCCGCTGCCCATTCGGTTATGGACTCTTGGTTGCTGAAGCGAATTAGTAACGGGTCTTGAGTTCCAATGGCTGTTTCAGAATCACACCCAAAAACAAGAACATGGCGATCTCTATCACTTACCATTACCTGCGTGGCAACAGTGGGTGTGGCTGCATCTGCACCCGAAACAAGAGTAAGCGGCGTCCCTCGGTTAGTACCCAGAGTATCCGTGTTGGTATCCCAGTAATAAATGTTTCCGTTCCGGACGTTAAACAAAAGATCTTCACCAAAGTTATCGTGTGTCCATATGCGTAATTCGGTAGCAGTCGTCGAGGTAGCTGCCGATCCCCATGTATCCCGTCCCCACGTACTGGACCCCCAGCCTGTACCGGCCACCGCTACAGTCAAACCCGTGTTTACCTGGTAAGCTCCAACTATTGAACCTCCCCCGTTACCGGTATCAGAAGAATTGGCAGTTACCGGTGTATCGACAATTTCACCATCCACGGTTAAGTCTTGGATCGTGGTCCCTCCGGTACGGGCCGAGATCGTATAGCTATTTAAATCCACAAGAGCAGTGATCTGGTATTCTTGATTAAGTACCGCCGCAGTAATATTTCCGCCTAAAGAAACTGCACCGGAAAACGTCACAAAATCTTTAGCAACTGCCCCGTGGGCCGTGTCTGTTACGGTAAGAACAGCAGAGCCGTTAACCGCAGCAAAGGTTACGTCCCCCGCTGCCGTGGTCACGCGGATCGGGGTAATGTCCCAATACTGACCGCCTTGTTCTATGTAGTATTTAAGGGAAGTTCCAACTCCGGTTAATTGCGTACCTGCCAGAGAGACAAAAGTATGGAGGGCGCGACAAACCCCAAGAAAACTGTAAGTGGACCTTTTGACCCAACCCCCTATTTTTTCGGGAAGGCTGAACCGGAAACGAACTTTATCAGAATCGAACCACCCTCCTTCGTTGGTGTAAGAGGTGGTTTCTCGGTTAACACCGGGTCGAAACTGTAATTTGGTTAAAGGCATGAAGTCTACTCATTGTCATTTAAAGGATTATCCAACATTTGTTGGATTCTGTCTTCCAACTCTTCTCGTATTTCCCTAAGCTCTAAATTCACTTCCCGCAGCGTATCGTTTACTCTTTCTTCTAAGGCATACACATCGTCTCTAAGCTCTCTAGTGGTGTCTGCCACCGTATCCTCTGCCGTTCGCGCAATGCTCTCAGATTGCCTTACATCCGTTTCAATACTGTCTATCTGATCGTTGATGTTTGCCAGCATACGTTGATTCTGGGCTTGCATAGCATCTGTTTCGTTTCTCAGTGAGTCTTCTACCGTATCAAGTATGCGAGACTGATCCGTGAGCCGTGATTCTAGGACTGCTAAAGCCTCATCGTAGCCACTAAAGTCGGGGCTAACGTACTCAGTAATGGCGGTCTCAGCATCAATTAGACGCTGATACACCTCAAATCCGCCCCACATAGACCCACCAATAGCTCCTAAAAGCGGCACTAATAGCAGTATTTTCCCACCTGTAATAGTGGCTCCGCCAAACTCTAATTCTGTTTTTTCAGTCATATTGCTGCCCCACTAAATCTTGGAACCTCTGTGCGCCCTGCCCTTGCAAGGCTCTGACGTTACCATCTACAGGCGCGTTTCCACCGTATATTTCTCTGGACTGATACCACTGCTGTTGGTCAATCAAGTCTATATTGTAAGCTTCTACGCCTTCAACTCTGCCCATGAGCAATATTGTCAAGCTCTGGTCATCAAAACCCCCAGAGTCCTGCATCCCTTCTAGCTGAGATTCTTGCGCTTGTTCAATCTCTGCGCTAGTCATGCTTTGTATAGCGTTTTCTGCTCTGCGAACAGTCTGCTGCTCTTCGACACTAGGAGGAGCAACATCAAATTGCCCAAAGTCTGGAGCCTGTTGGCTTAGAAACTGCCCGACACTCTGACCTGCGCCTAAAGCATCGTTAAAGTCTTGCTCAAATTGCATCTGTTGAGCGGAATCGCCTAAATCCTGCGTAGCTTCTAGCTCTTCGGACTCTTCGGCTTCCTCAACCTGAATGCTGGATGTTTGCGTAATAACCTCTTGCTCTGCGGTCTGAACATCAAAAAACCCCGTATCTACTTGCTCAAAAACTTGTTGTTGCTGCTGCTGCTGCTGTTGTTCTTCTTCTTGTTGTACTTCCTGCTGTTGTACTTCTTCCCGTCTTACTTCCTGCATGGCAAGCTGTACATTACTTGTGTCACCGTAAACCGCGTCTATCTCTGCCACCGCAGTAAAGGCAAGTTGTTCTGTTACCTGTAGTAGCTCAGATTTAATGTCTAAAGTGTCAACGGCAAAGTTGCTTTGAGTGGTGCTTACAATGCCTACACCGCCATAGTTAAAAGACATATCCACCGATTCAGAGCTAGTAAAAGAACTTTGGCTTTCCATTGTACTTTGCGAGTTAAAAGAGCTTTGAGCAGCAAAAGCGCTAGTCTGAGCCACAATGTTTAAAGCAAGCCCAGTAACGTCAAGAGGCGAGGCTGTAGGTTTAATTATTACTGCTACCTCTTCTACTTCCTCAATAACTTCTTCCTCAATGATCTCTTCTGCTTCAACAACTTCTACAACTTCTACAACTTCTTCTGGCTCTTCTATAATCTCTTCTACTTCTACAATTTCAATGATCTCTTCGGGTTCTTCAAAGATTTCTTCTTCAAAGACTTCTTCGACTTCTTCAATAATTTCTACCACTTCAATCGGCTCTTCAAAGACTTCTTCAAACACCTCTTCTTCAAAGACCTCTACAATAACTTCCTCAAACACTTCTTCAAAAGTTTCTTCAAAAGTTTCTTCAAAAACCTCTTCGATCTCGTCAACTTCAACAACTTCTACAATTTCAATCACAGGTAGATCATCAATTCCATCATCACCATCAAACCCAAAATCATCCCCACTAAAAACATCGTTATCAACCACAACAACAATAGTATCTTGCCCAGTATCGTCCGCATCGTAACCGTCTAAGTCATAGCCGTAAAAATCTTCTTCATCATAACCAAGCGCGTTATCGTCATAGCCCAAGGAAACCATTGTGCTGACATCTGTAGTATCTGTGTAATCTACTGCGTCATCATCGGTGTCAACAAAGTAATAATCAGTTACATCATCTCCATCCACCACGTCTGTGTACTGATCCGTGGCGTTTGAAGTAAGAACGGTATCCCAGTAACCAGAGCAAGACACATCATAACTGGCATCTGCCGCGCACTGCTGCGCTGTGTATGCTGCCTCATATCCGGTGCATTCAGAGCTATACAAAGTGTTAGCGTCACATTGCTGGGTTAAATAGGCCGCATCGTAGTTACTGCAAGAGGTAGAAAAAAGACCATTAGAGTTGCACTGACTAGCAAAAGAAGCTGAATAAACACCGCCATTTTCTATTTGATTTGTGAAAGTGGCATCCCAAGAATCCCACGTTGGATAAGCGTTGCTCTTGTCGTAGAAGCGATAAGTGCTGTGGTCTGAGCTAGTGTTCTGCTCCCCGATTAATACATCATGTTGAATAATGTCCAGCTCTCGGTATCTGTACTCATAGCTGTCGTTTTCGTACAAGATAGCCTCAAAGCTGTTACTGGAGTTTCGGTAATACTCCCTCATGTGATACCAACCGAAAACCACATAGTCATCAAATGCCTTAAACAACATTTTGGAAGCATTCCCCGTAGTTGTTTGAGTGGCATTACCTGCTATTAAATCAGTCCAAAATGGATATAAAGTTTGATCTCTATACGGAAGGGGTTGCGGTGTATAGTCACTACAGTTAAGTCCCGTAAAGTTTAAGCACCCATTTGTGGACATCTTGGCTCTGGTGTAGGTGTTACCCCAAATACTAAAGTCAAAACCAAAGTTAGGACTCCACGCAGATACTCTATCATCACCGGAAGTTAAGTTCGTTGTACCTGACATTCCGTAAAGATCAATTAAGCCGTTAGAGTGCGCTGTATATACATCGGGATCGCTAGTGCTTGCCCCATAAGCTGTAGAGCAAAACAGTAAGGCTACTAACCACCTCACCTTCTATTGCCTCTTCTTCCATAGCGCCTGTACTCATAGTCAGACTCTAGCTCTTCCGGCTCTTCTGCTTCCGCCTCCCAAGCTATCTGGGCTTCTTCTCCGATCAGTCCTTCGTAGGGACACGGAGTTCCTGCCATTCGCATAGCGTCAAATACTCGTTCGTCCTGGCACATCAAGCTAACCGCAGCTACGCGCATTCCCATGTCATAAAGCGTTTTGCCTAATTTAATTCTTTCACAGTTTTCATCTGTAAAAGAACGACCACCAGAGAAACCGAATATTTGAGTTTGTATTGCTCCTGACACACCAGTGGTACAGAGGTCTTGCGAGTAACTGGAGCCAATGCTTGGCGCTATTGCACTGGGCGGCGGTGATTCTATTCGTTGAGTTACCCGCTGGCTGCTAGTTGATTGGCTTGTGTTGTTGTTTGTATTTGTGTTGTTAGCCGTAGAGCTTACTTCGCTGTTGGATTGGCTAAAATCGTTGTTCGTGCTTACGTTGTTACTGCTGGAAGTTTGATTAACGGTTGAAGTGTTAGTGTTCGTATTGGTACTGGTGTTCGTGTTGTTAGAGGTCGTATCGCCCGTATAGTTAGTCGTGTTGCTGTTGGTGTTATTGCTTACCGACGAACCCGTATAGTTCGTGGTGTTGCTGTTATCCGATGTTGAGTTATTCGTATTGGTGTTAGTTGAATTATTCGTCGTAGTAGAGACGTTGGTGTTGTTATTGCTATTGGTGTTTGTGGCCGCAGATGTTGAACTCGTTGTATTGTTATTCGTGTTCGTCGTGTTACCCGTATACTGAGTAGTGTTGTTATTAACATTGTTTGAGTTAGTTGTGCCATCGTAAGTCGTTGTGTTCGTATTTACGTTAGTGTTTACGTTAGTGGAATTGTTGGTGTTAGTTGAATTGTTCGTGTTAATCCCAGTGTAATTCGTATTATTGGTGTTGTTATTAGTGTTGGCATTTGTATTTGTGCTGGTTGACGTATTCGTATTTACGGATGTATTTGATCCCGTGTAGTTCGTTGTATTGCTGTTCGTATTAGTATTGCTACCTGTGTAAGTCGTTGTATTTACATTGGTGTTGTCGTTTGAGTTAGTGTTTGTGTTGACGTTATTACTGGTAGATGTGTTCGTGTTTACGGATGTATTAGTATTTACGTTCGTATTATTGTTGTTATTTGTAGACTCGTTCGTAGTGGTAGACGTATTAGTAGTCGTAATATTAGTGTTCGTATCCTGCGCGAACAGGGGAAAGCTTGCTACAGCAAAAACGATAAACAGTAATTTTTTCATTTGTCACAATCCCCCTCCCCCTGAACACTACAACGCTTTAATCCGGTCTATCTCAGTCTGTATAGCTGTTGTAAAAGTTGAGCTGTAAGCAGAATCAGCAGCATATCGTGCTTTTTCTGATTCTAGGCTTGCTGCCGCAGGATCAACCCAACCACTAACATCACCCCATGCACTGCCATTATAAGTATGTTTTCCTCCTTTCCACCCACTAGGAGCTGTTACACCTTCATAAACAGTTGCGTTTTCAGTGTTCATATCACCAATAATAAGCGTAGGCGAATCTGTGGCTCCAACAACAATCCTGTTGCTTTCAACAGCTAAAGGAACATCGTTGTCATATACATACGCTGAGACGTTGCCACTCTTAAAACAAATCGTTTTACTCATTGCTTTTATCCTTTCACAATTAATTTAGTTGCTGTGACAGCCGTTCCAGCAACCACAGACGGGTCAATTGGTGTTAATGCAAGACTGCCATCGAACCCAATGTAATACGTCTGTCCTGGAGTTAAAGAGCTTTGAGCATCATCAACCGAACCAGCAATTTGTATTGTAGCTGTTGATGTGGAGCTATACGCACCGTCACTAATGCCTATGTAATTTTCCGCTGTCAGGTTTGTATTGCCAAATGGAACCGTATAAACATTGGCCGTTCCATAGCTGGAATTGCTGTTATCAACATAAAGCAAAATAGATTTTCCAGCATCAGGGTCATAGCAAACTGAAGGGTATTCAAGCCCAGAGGCTCCACTCACTTCAATTGAATCATCCCAAGTGCTAGTTGCGCTTGCTCCTGTTCCAGAAATTGTGCCTGTAATGGCTTTACCTCTGTTTGCAGTTCCATCATCATAAATTACAACTACTTTTCCCGCAGTGGCATCAAAGTCACAATCAATGTGGGTAATATCGCTAGACACAGCGGTTATTTCAGTACCAAAAGTAATTGAATTTGTAACACCACCTACGATTGTCATTGCTCGGCTTTTCAAATAATTGCTATCGCCTTTATCTCGGTAAACAACCACACCTTTATCGTTAGTAGTATCGTAGCAACCAGCAATATATTCGGTGCTGGCATCATTAAATTCGTATTCCGTGCCAGCCTGTAAGGTTGTGCCAGTTGTGTTTTCAATTAATATAGCTTTTCCCTTTTCGGAATCAGACAAATCCATGTAACAAAGAACAACTCTTTCGGTGTCTGCGTCGTAAAAACTACCCCTTGTCATGTACATACTTTGACCTGTGGCATTAACAGTTATTTCAGTGCCAAAGGTTATCGTTTCTGAGCTTGTGTCAACTGTGCCTGATCTTGCTAATAATACTTTAGAGCCATAGTCTATATGCCACGCAATCACCATGAGGTTAGACGCTGCTAGATACACAATGGCAGGGTAGCGAATTGCACCGCTAGACCAAAATGTCACTGGTGTTCCAAAAGAGATTGAGTTTGTGCCGCCTCCGGTTACTACTCCAACCGCAGCTTGCCCGTAATCTGTGGTTACAGCGCGATAAACAAGGACAACTCTATTTGCATTTGCGTCATAAGCTATATCAGGTGTTTCCGCAAAGGCTGAACCTACAATTGTTGGTGACCCAAATGTAATGCTGCTGCCGCTAATTTGCCCGACTATAACTTGAATTCTAGCGTTTGCTCCTTCTTTGTATGACACAACAAGTCTGTCAGCGCTTGTGTCATAACAGCTTTGAATGTAATAAGAAGTCGCTGATTCAAAAACTACGTCAGCCCCAAGATTTGAGGTTGCTCCAGAGCCAGCAACGGCTGAAACTGTGCCATCAGCATTGACAATTACCGTATCACCATTAGCTAGTGTGCCTGATGCTGTTGCTTCATATGAAGGACCAGCCGATGCTGCGACCACCGCTGTTCCATCCTGCTTCGTTACGGATACACGAATAACGTCATCGTCATCTTTTGCCACATAAAGTCTATCCCCAGCGGCACAGGTATAGCTCACACCACCATTGATATTCATTGTTGTGGCGTGGAAAGTTAAAGGCCATGCCGCAGCAGCTATAAGTACCATTTGCTGACCTTTTGTCATCGTAAAGGCAGTTGTGGTAGTTGTCCCTGTAATAACTACTGTGTTTCCGGTTGCAGCAGTAAGGTCTACGGTAGTTGCTGAAGCTATGTCAGCACCAGCAGCTTGAGTTTGCAGGGCTGTAAAAGTATTAGCGCCTAGAATGGCGGCTGTACCTACTACACCAGCAGCGGGTAATCCAGTAGCATTAGTCAATGTGCCACTTGATGGAGTTCCAAGAGCCGGAGTTACCAGAGTCGGGCTTGTTGCAAATACTAACGAACCTGATCCGGTTTCATCGGTAACAGCACTGGCAAGGTTAGCCGAGGAGGGTGTTCCCCACCATGTAGCAATACCTGAACCTACGCTAGTGATTCCTGTACCACCATTGGCAACAGGAAGAGTTCCTGTAACATTGGCTGTAAGGCTGCAATAAGTAGTAGAAGTGGAACCCGTACCACCATTTCCAATAGGAAGAGTTCCTGTAATCTGCGAAGTAAGATCAACCCCAGATAAAGTTCCACCTAAAGTTAAGTTACCAATGCTTGTAACTGTTCCAGTAAGCGTAATTCCATTAACAGTGCCAGTACCTCCAACAGAGGTGACCGTGCCTGAACCCGGAAGAAGTCCGTACTCAAGGTCGGTTTCCCCCGAGTTGACCATAACGGCTTTCCCTGCATTACCGGAATAAGAGGGAAAGAGGCTGGCTAACGCAGTTTGTTTTGTTGTCCCAGCAGTGCCACCGCTGGCAATAGGTAATGTGCCAGTAACACCTGTAGTTAGTGGAAGACCCGTAATATTAGTAGCTGTGCCGGAAGCAGGAGTGCCAAGCACCGGCGTAACAAAGGTAGGACTTGTAGCAAAAACCAACGCACCTGACCCTGTTTCATTAGTTACCGCTGATGCAAGGTTGGCCGATGTTGGAGTTCCCAAAAAGGTCGCGACATTACTTCCAAGTCCGGACACTCCCGTGGAAATTGGAAGTCCTGTTGCGTTAGTCAACGTACCGGATGCTGGTGTGCCTAAAGCGGGGGTTACCAATGTAGGGCTTGTGGCAAAGACTAATGACCCTGATCCCGTTTCATCCGTTACCGCAGTGGCAAGATTAGCTGAAGATGGAGTTCCTAACCATGCTGCTACACCTGAACCAAAACTTGTTATGCCAGTACCACCATTAGCGACCGGTAGTGTGCCGGTTACGCCCGTGGTTAAAGGTAGTCCGGTAATATTAGTTGCAACACCAGAAGCAGGAGTGCCCAGAAGAGGAGTAATAAAAGTGGTGCTAGTCATCGCATTGACAACTTTAGCCCCAGAACCCGCCCCATCCGTATAAACGAACGCTACCGCACCCGTTGTTATAGTTACCGTATCACCACTACCTTGTTTTATCGTTATGCTTTGACC
>WLWE01000150.1_pt1 | contig 60363 bp, 71 predicted proteins | sample 6718301 | NCBI WGS metagenome assembly WLWE01 (sample SAMN12718691, study PRJNA515312) | sponge metagenome | isolation source: marine sponge | host: Mycale hentscheli | place: New Zealand: South Island, Marlborough, Capsize Point | collected 2003-05-01
TCGAACAAACAGAGATCAATGGTTTTCAAATTGAAAACTTTAATCAGCACGGCTTAGAAGCAGGTAAATCGCAGGGGACTTGTCCCCTGTGTTCGTCTTCTAGGAAACCTGAGAATAGAAAAGCAAAGTGTGCTAGCTATGATTGGGAGCGTGGTCTCGGTACTTGCCATAACTGTGATAGCAGTTTTCAACTACACACATACAAACGTAAAGGTAAAGCTGAACGTGATTATGTTATGCCTGAAATTAAAAAGGTTGATCTTGTAGTTGATAAAACGTTAGAATGGTTTAAGACTAGAGGAATATCTAAGGATACACTAGATGAATTAAAAGTTAGTGTTGGTAAAGAATATATGCCTCAAACCGGCAAAGCCGAGAATACTATACAGTTTAATTATTATGTAGGTGGACAGCTTACTAATGTTAAATATAGAGATGGTAGAAAAAACTTTAAGCTTTATAAAGGAGCTGAAAAAGTGTTTTATAACATAGACAATATTGTAGGTCATGATACTTGTGTGATTGTTGAAGGCGAGATGGATGTCTTAGCTCTACATGAAGCAGGTGTACCAAATGCAATATCAGTTCCAAATGGAGCTACGTTAAATACAAACAATCTAGACTATCTAGACAACTGTATCGATTATTTTGATGATATGTCTAAGATAATTATTGCAGTTGATTCAGACGCACCGGGACAAGCCCTACAGACTGAATTGATACGTAGGCTTGGAGCTGAAACTTGTTATATAACTACGTTTGATGATTGCAAAGATGCTAACGAGTATTTAGTTAAGCACTCTAGTAAGGAGCTATTGTCACGTATAACAAATGCAAAACCTGTACCTCTTGAAAACGTTACAACCTTTAGAGATATTGAAGATGAAATTACTGACTTTGTTCGTAATGGTTTTAAAAAAGGTTTTCAAATAGGTTTAGATAACTTTGACAACATATTCTCTACATATACTAAGCAGTTTATAACAGTCACAGGTATACCTAGTTCAGGTAAATCAGACTTTGTAGATCAAATGGTTGTAGGTTACAACAAAGAGTATCAATGGAAGACAGCGTTTGCTTCACCTGAAAATGCTCCTACATATTTACACGCACATAAGTTAATGCGTAAAGTATGGGGTGACATGCCTAATAAAGGCGATATTGGCGGAGACAAATGGAATCAAGTAGCTGAACATGTTAATGATAACTTTTTCTTTATTGATATGGAACGTTATACGTTAGAATCTGTACTACGTAAGGGAGCTGAGCTTGTTAAACGTAAAGGTATTAAATGTCTTGTTATCGATCCATTTAATAAGGTTAGAGACATTGACTGCACGACAGAAGACGTTAACCGTTACACAATGGAATATTTAACTAAGATTGAAACCTTTGCTAAAAAATATGATGTGCTAGTATTTATAGTAGCTCATCCAACTAAAATGTATAAAACACAAGATGGTAAAATTGAAGAACCGACTATGTATAATATTAAAGGCGGTGGCGAATGGTACGACGCTAGCTATCATGGTCTTCTCGTACATCGTGATTATGAGCTTAAGACAACTAAAGTTAAAGTTCTTAAATGTAAATTTCAGAACCTTGGCGAAAACGGTGCTGAGGCACATTTCACATGGGAACCACGATCAGGATGCTTCATACCGGAGATAAAACCAGAGCTTGAAGATAAAATGCCATGGGAATAGATGTTACCTAAGAAAGTAGAATGGAAACACCCTATGTGGAATAAAGCAAACACTGAAGCATACCAATGGTGTATAAAACATGGTGTGAAAATATACTCCGTGCCTTGCGGTAAAGGTTTTGGCAACAAGACTTGTTGGATAGAGGTAAATGTAAACGGAAGAAAACAATTAAGTCCAAATACTTATGGTCCAACAGAATTATGGCCTAAAGTTATGGAACTATATAAATTTTATTATGATAAAAACATTCGCAAATAAATTTAGAAACGCTAACGAAGCTTTTCAATATTGGTATCAATGTATAGAGCATTATGGTCAAGACTTTGCTGGAACTAAAGCATTGTTTAATATAGGCTTTGAAATGGAAAGACCAGACGAAGTTGATATTAAAGAATCATGGCGTAATTGGAAAAAAGATTATGCATCAGCAGAGTTTCAATGGTATTTATCCGGTGATCCTAATGTTAGTAAGCTAGGAGACATATACGGTAAAGTACCTAAAATATGGACTAAGATGGCTAACGAACTTGGTCAAGTTAATTCTAACTACGGTGCTCAATGGGAAAGACGTGGTCAATTAGAAAAAGTTATTAAAATGCTAAGACGTGATCCTAATACTAGACAAGCTACAATATCTATATATGACGGCAAAGAAATGGATCAATATAAATATGATACACCTTGTACTTACGCAATACAGTTTACAGTTGTAAATGATAAGCTTAATATGTGTGTAACGATGCGTTCTAATGATCTCTGGTACGGTTTCTGTAATGATCAGTATTGTTTTGCAAGACTGCAACAAATGGTCTCAGAAGAGACAGATTATGAATTAGGATCTTATTATCACTTTGCACATAATTTACATTTATACAACAAAGACTTGGGTAAGTTCTTGAGTAAGAAAGAGAAAGGCCCAGCACAATCAAGAGCAGATGAATATGGATGGTAATATAACATATTATTTATACCACATCCCGGGTAAAAAGATTGGTGTAACACGTAATCTTATAGATAGAGTTACAACACAACAGGGATATACCCTAGACGAAATAGAAGTTCTAGATCAAAGCACAGATATCGATTATATATCAAGCCGCGAGTTAGAACTTCAAAAGTCTTACGGCTATAGAGTCGACCTTAAACCTTATAAACAATTATTTAAAATGAAGATTAACGCAACCGAACAAACCTCAACATTTCCTGTGCCATTAAACAAGCTGAAAGGCAGATTGATGGATTCAATAGGATTAACATGGGAAACAATACATGGTAAATTTGAGGTAACTAAAGAAACAGTAGAATGGATAATGCAAAACGCGTCAACATCTATGTTTAATAAGAATAGATCATACATATATAATAAAGCTTTTTATGAAAAGTTTCTTAATGAAGCTAAATCAGAAGCTAAGTTGTTTTACGAACAGCTTACAAGCAGATCAAAACATACTAATGGCACAACGTATATTAAAACAGATAACAGGTTTGAATTAATAAGACAATGGGCTACAGACAGAGGTCTATATGATAAAGGCGATACTAAAACGCAGTTTGCTAAACTAATGGAAGAGTCTGGTGAATTAGCTAGAGCTGTACTTAAAGATGACAAACCTGAGTTTATAGACGCTATTGGAGACATGGTTGTTGTATTAACAAATTTAGCTTATTTAGGTGGCACAAACATTGAAGACTGTATTGATTCCGCTTACGATGTTATTAGAAAAAGAACTGGTAAAATGGTTAATGGAACATTTGTTAAAGATGACAACTCTAGGAATACTAATAGCTAATTTAATAGCAATAACTTATATTTTAATATTATATTATTATGACAAAAAAAGAAATTAAATTTAGAGATCCAGTAGTTGAACATGTTGTAGACAAATTTGTAGAACGTTCAGACGTAGGCTTTGAAAAGTATAAACAAACATTAGATACTGAAAGAAAGACTGGCGTTAAAGACCTAGCTGGATATCTTAATGATGTACAAGAAGAATTAATGGACGCGATATTATATATTCAAGCAGCGCGCGAAGAGCTGGCTGAAGCTAAAGACAAAGTCTACGGCGAAAGTATTAACGGTTTACCATACTATGTCTCGGATATTGCGTCGTAAAAAACGCGGTCCAGTTAGAGCTAAAAAGAAAGTTGTAGATGGTATAGAATTTAAGTCAGGACTTGAAGCATATATGTATAAAGCTTTGAAAGAAGCAGATATACAGGCAGAGTACGAAGGGGTAAAGTATGAACTTACCCCTTCATTTGACTTTAATAATAATAGTTATGAGCGACAAGGAAATGGAAAAGGCGAGTACAAAAATCGCGGAAGCAAGAAAATACTTAAGATCTCTTACACACCTGATTTTACAGGAACAGGGTTCATCATTGAGTGTAAAGGAAGGGCAAACGAATCTTTTCCTATACGTTGGAAACTATTTAAGAAATATGTCAGCGAACGACTTCATAGCGTTACTCTATATAAACCACAAAATCAAAAAGAATGCGACGAAACCGTGAGCCTAATACTTGGGAAAAGAAAGACTTAGCAAGACGTAAATACGCGGAAAGAAAACTACAACAGTTTATTAACTGGAGCATACAAAGTAAAGGATATTTAAAATATAAAGACCTAATAGAATACAGTAAAAAATATGAAACAAGATAGAATAACACATACATTGATAGGATTAACTTTAACATTGGCTTTATCTGTTTGTTTTTTAGAATATAAAACAATAGCAGCAGATAATCAATATATAAATTCTTCTTTAGTTCAACTAGAAGATGAGGTTATTGTAGAAATAAACAAACCAATAACACCACCACCACCACCACCACCTGTTTCAATACCGGAAGTAGTAGAGGTTGTAAAAGATGAAGAAATAATAGATAAACCTATTGTTTTAATAGATCCTGAAATAGATATTGATATAGTTATAAACATAGAAGAACAAGAAGAACCTATTGTTGAAACTATTTTTGATGTTGTTGAAGAAGTACCAGAATTTGTAGGTGGGGTTAAAAAGCTATACGAATATTTAGGTGATAACATAAATTATCCTGAACAAGCTAAAGATTTTAGTATTCAAGGTAAAGTTTTTGTACAATTTGTAGTATGGAAAGATGGTACTATTAAAGATGTTAAGATCGTTAAAGGAGCACATAAACTTTTAAATAAAGAAGCTTTAAGAGTTATAACTAATATGCCTAAGTGGAAACCAGGAAAACAAAGAGGTAAAAATGTAAACGCTAGATTTACATTACCTATAAAATTTAGAATAAGCTAATGAAAGAAAACACACTGCTTGAAATGCAGAATAAAATAAAAGCATTAACAAACGTTGTACAACACTTAGTTAATGAGATAGAATACATGAGAACATTATCTTATGGAACGTTAGAAACAATAAAGCAAATGCCAGATTATGAGGAAGCTTTAGGTAAAGTAAAAACAAAAGTTAAAGAAGCAAAAGAAGATGGAGTTATCAAACAAGATACTAAGTGATGTAACAGTTTATATGAAATACGCAAAATATATCCCTGAATTAAACCGTAGGGAAACATGGGACGAACTAGTAACGCGTAACATGAATATGCATATTAAAAAATATCCTGAGCTCACAGAAGACATTAAAACAACATATAAATTAGTCTATGAAAAAAAGATTTTACCATCTATGCGATCGCTTCAATTCGGAGGTAAGCCGATTGAAATTTCACCTAATCGTGTCTATAACTGCGCTTATTTACCTATTGATCATATTGAATCGTTTAATGAAGTAATGTTTTTATTACTTGGTGGAACAGGAGTTGGATATTCCGTGCAAGATCATCATGTAAAGAAACTACCTATGATCAGTAAACCTTATGAAAAAAGAACTAGAAGATTTTTAATAGGTGACTCAATAGAAGGTTGGGCTGACGCTATTAAAGTATTAATGAAATCATATCTTGGTGACAAAAGAAGTTCACGTATAGAGTTTGACTACTCTGATATACGCCCTAAGGGTGCAATGTTAGTAACGTCTGGTGGTAAAGCACCTGGACCTCAACCACTTAAAGAATGTATAGTAAAAATAACAGGAGTCTTAGATTCAAAGGAGGAGACAGATATGCTCTCCACTATAGAAGTACACGACATAGTTTGCCATATTGCAGACGCCGTATTAGCTGGTGGGATACGTCGAGCAGCTTTGATCAGTCTGTTCTCAGCGGACGACGAGGAGATGATCTCTTGCAAGTCTGGAAATTGGTGGGAAACAAACCCACAAAGAGGTAGAGCTAATAATTCCGCTGTTCTAATGAGACATAAAATTACAAAAGAGTTTTTTATGGATCTATGGAAACGTGTAGAACTATCAGGCGCAGGTGAACCTGGTATATATTTTAATAATGATAAAGACTGGGGCACAAACCCTTGTTGCGAAATAGCTTTACGACCATATCAGTTTTGTAACTTATGTGAAGTAAATGCTAGTGATATTGAGTCACAAGAAGATTTAAACAACAGAGTGAAAGCAGCTGCGTTCATAGGAACATTGCAAGCTGGATATACGGACTTTCACTATTTAAGAGACGTATGGAAAGAAACAACAGAGAAAGACGCTTTAATAGGCGTGTCGATGACTGGGATAGGCTCGGGAGCAGTGTTAGGATACGACATGAAGAAAGCCGCTCAAGTAGTAAAACGAGAAAACGCAAGGCTCGCGAAAGCGATTGGAATTAATCCAGCAGCAAGATGCACAACCGTAAAGCCTGCAGGGACTACATCTCTGGCATTAGGAACATCATCTGGTATTCATGCGTGGCATAACGATTACTATGTCCGTAGAATCAGGGTTGGTAAGAACGAAAGTATATATAAATACCTAGTTGAAAACCATCCATTATTAGTTGAAGATGAGTTTTTTAGACCTCATGATACAGCTGTGATAAGTATACCACAAAAAGCACCTGAAGGTTCTATACTTAGGACTGAATCACCTTTTCAACTACTTGAACGTATAAAAAAGGTAGCTACAGAATGGGTTGCACCTGGTCATAGAAAAGGTAGTAACACTCACAATGTTTCTGCTACTGTTAGTTTAAAACCTGAAGAGTGGGAAGACGCAGGAGAGTGGATGTGGAATAACAGAGAATACTATAATGGTTTATCTGTATTACCGTTTGATGGCGGAACATATACTCAAGCTCCTTTCGAGGATATTGACGAAGGAACTTATATAAATAAGTTACAACATTTAAAAGACATAAACTTAGAAGATGTACTCGAATCCGAAGACAACACTGATCTTTCTGGCGAGCTTGCTTGCGCTGGTGGTTCTTGCGAGATTACATAGTTGCAAAAAAATAACAGATAATTATAAAACATTTACTATAAGAGAGGGTAAACATAGGTCGACAAATGCCTTGAACTATAGTAAGGACACGGTGTTCGGTTGGAACATTGAATTTGATTCAAGTGCTATCTACAAAACTGTGGATAGCCTTAATCAATTAGACATTAATAAATTAATAGGATGGAGTGACTGCGGCACAGATCACATGGATAACTCTATAAGGTTTGGTTGGCGATGGTTAGACGACAGTTTAGAAATACACTGGTTTAAACACGAACAAGGTAAATTTAGTTTTGATCTAATAAAGAGAGTTAGCTTATGTGAAGAGCATTACTATGAGTTAACTATATTTAGATGGGATTATAAACTAGCAGTTGATGGTACTTATGTTTATGTACCTAGAAATTGTGTGTATGATAAACGGCGGTATCAATTATATCCATACTTCGGAGGAGACGAACCTGCTCCACATGATATACATATTAAAATTAAAAAGGGGACCTCGTTTTGAGATCCCCTTTTTTGGTTACAGGAACTTTGGGTATGGTGCCCAGTTTTTTTAGTGTTCCTAATTCATTTTACATTTCTATACATTTCTCTATGTGTAGGATCTTTTATAGCAAAAAGACCTAGCTTACCTTTAGCTTTTGCTTTTTTACTTCTAGGTATTTTATAAGCTTTCATTTGATACTCTTTACCATCTATTTCTACACCGTGAGTTTTTCTCTTAAGAAAACCTCCCCAATCCTTGTTCATTTTTTTATTTCTATGTCCCATAATATTAGCATTTCCATCTTTTTCTAGCCGCTTTTCCCCTTTCGCCAGTCCATCCTTTCGATCTTGCACAAAAAGCTTTTCTACGTTTAGCTGCTTTACTACCAGGTTTTACCTTGCCAGTTACAGCTGTTTTAAGTTTGCTACCAGGATTTTTCTTTCTATAAGCTTTAACACCTTTAGACGTCATGCCCGCACCTTCTTCTGTTGTCCTGAAGTTTCGTCCTTTACCTTTAGTAGTCTTACGTATAGCCATTACTTTTTCTTTTTTATAGGCACACAGTTAGGTACTTGTTTGCCTCCTTTTTTCTTCATACCTATTGCTTCATATCCTTTCCAGCATGGGTTTTTCTTTTTACTTTTTTTCATCGTGACATTCTATTAAATTTTCTATTTAGCTTTTTTGCTTTTTTAGAACTCATACCTGTTCCACTTTTATTAGTAGCAACTAAAGTTTTCTTTAACTCACCTTTTCTATTGTAAATGTCTAAAGACTTAGCTGAAGGTGTTTTTACCATTGAAACAGTTTCTGTTCTATCTAAAAACCTAGGATTACCACTGCTTTGTCTAACCTCTTTTTGTCCAGAATAATTAGTGTTTAGAACAGCTTTTTTTTTACCTTTTTTAGTGTATGTTTTAGTTTGACCACCTGGTTTTCTTTTAGCACCTGTAGTAGTAACTTTCTTTTTTGCTGGTTTATATGCCATTTTTATTTATTTTTTTTTGTTATACATTTGTGCATCTATTTCTCTGCACCAGTCACGGAGTTCTTCAACTTCTTTTTCTAATCTATTTATATGATCAGTATGCCAATTTTGCTTTAAGTCGTACTCTATTCTATCAATAACAGCTTCAGGCATTGCCTTAGCATCAGCTATGTCATCTTGTAAAGTATAATACATGCCCACAAAAGAAGCTGTAAGAACTATTAGACTAATTATTGTTTTAAGATCTATTTTAAATTCAGTACCTTCTCCTATTTTCATTTTTTATTTTTATATAGTTCTTCTATTTTTTTAACTCTATCTGCTTCATACGTCAATGTTGATATCAAAGAATCAGAAAGACCTAAAGACTTTAAAATATCTAATTGACCTTGTTTACTCAGTTTATATAGTTTTGCTTGTTGTTTTGTTCTTTTAATTAATGGTATAGCTTCAGTCTTCTTAAGTCTGTTAGGTATACTGTCATTTTCTATTAATCTTAATAACTTATCTACTCTTTTTTGTTCTGTATTATACTGTTCTCTAATTACTTTTTTGCTAAAACCTAGACTATCTAATTTTTTAACTTGTGTAGCTTTATCGTAATCAAAGTATTTTTTAACATTCGCATTGGTTTTCTTATCAGCTTCACTTATGTCAGTTCTATCTTCTTCTTTTATATAAGGTTTAGCTTCTTCTTTATTGTCAGATTTAACTGTTTTTGCTATTTTAGCTGTATATATTTTCCCACTGTCTTCTTCTGCTTTAAGTATAGTTGCTACTCTTGTATCCTGGTTTTTCATTTTCTTAATATCTTCATCACTATAACCGTGTTGTTTAAGAATATTAATTTGTTCTTCTTTAGAATACTTACTAGGATCTTCTTGCGCTTGCTTATACTTCCAAGCTTCTTTTTCTTGATCAAACTCCATTTGCTTATCAGCTTGACTAGTTAGCTGCCATTCTGGCCATCCCATTAAAGCAGCTACTTTTTGCCAAGTTTCAGAGTCATCACTCATAGCAAAGTTTATGTTTTCTATCTTTTGTAAAGCTCTGTCTAATGGTATATTAGTTATAGCTGATGTTACTTTAGCAAAAGCTGTGAATGCAGGATTATCTAAACTAAATCCTTTATCTATCATTTGAGAACGTCTCATAGGTGAATCAAATTGATATCCAGCATTTTTTAATTTACTAAACTTATTTTTTATAGCAGGAGAAAGATCCAAGAACTTATAAGCAACATCTTGATATTCAGGTCGTTTCCTACCTGATCTTTTGTAAGCATCGATAACAGCATTTTTAACAACGCTTGCGGTCATACCTATTAAACCTGTTCCTCTAAGAATACTATCGAACATACCATTAGCTGTATTTAAATACTTGTCTTCGATCTCAGCCTCACCTAAATCATCACCAAAACCTATAGCAAACAAACCTTGCTGCATGAAATTAAACCAAAGGTTTTGCATGGCTCCATAATAAGCTATTCTACCTATCTTCTGTAGTGGATTACCTCTTTTGTTTATCAAGTCTTTAGCATCAGCTAGTTGTAATCTATTATACTGCATAGGTGTATTAACAAACTGTAGTAATAATCTACCCATGTCACTTGATTGTTGTTGAGATATTTTACTAGGATCACTTGACTGCTGGGATTTTTCTGATATTTCTATAAATTCTTCAAAAGCTATTCGCTTAGCCTCAGCTTCACTAATACCCTTCTTCTTCTTCATCAAGTCATTAACTCTGTTTCTATACCATGTTGCACCACCTGAAGCTATAGCAAAACTATCAGCAAATTTAGTTGGTGCATATCCTTTTTCAAGTATATAATTTATAACAGACTTAGCTTTATTTTTACTAGTAGCAGCCGCGTCAGCAATTTCACTTTCAGCAATGTTAATTTTCAACCCGTTTCTTCTATCAACTAGATAATTGGAGTTCATTATCTCCATAAAATCTTTCCAATATTGAGGTTGATTAGCAAAAGCTTTACCCATTTTTAAAGGGTTATTGAAAGTCATGTTAGTAAAGTTAGTAGAAGATATAGTTTGCAATAAAGCTGATCTCATATTTAAGAACATTATAGTACCTTGTGCATTGTTAATGTAGTCTAAAACCCTATCGCTTAATCTGTTTCCAGCCTGTATTCTATTTTTACCAGCTTTCATTCTAGCTAAACTGTTTTCTAAAGCTTCTCTGTATTTAAAACCAAACCCCGCTTCTAGTTTATTCAAGTTAGCTTCTGAAAACATAACATCAACATTAGCTTGCCATTCTTGTAGATACTTAGATCTTTTAGTAGTGCTTAGTAGATCAATAAAATCTGTTGTAATAGTTCCAGATAACCAATGCTGACCAGGATTACTATAGCCATCACCTTTAGTTATGCTTAATATTTGTTCAGAAAAAACTTGTAATTTAGGATCATTTTCAACTATTTCATTTAGCTCTGCTAAGTCTGTTTTAGATAAACCAGGTACTTCTTTACCCATTTTTGTCCACAAGTTAACTCTAACAGCTTGCTCTTTAGTATATCCCGATTTTGTTTTTGTTCTTAAATCTTCAGGTACATTTAGTTCTTTTTTAAGCGCTTTAAAGTCAGACATTAAATTTACTTTGTCTTGGGATAAAGATCTTTGTGCTCTACTATAAGGCTTATATAATACTTCATTATAAAACTCTCTTTGTGCTTCCCCTTTACTTCCTTTACCTAAAGTGTAATCCATTAATCCAGTAAAATCTTGAGCTGATGGAGGCATCATCTTATAGCTTTTCTTTTCAGCTCCTTTAACTTTAGCTTTTGACTTAGAAAATTCCTTATAATATTCTATACCTGTTTTACCTTCTATAATTTCATTAAATTGTCTACTAAGATCTACAGAGCTTTTGTTCATTCTAGCTTGTTGAACTTGCGACTTAACGTCTATAGGTTCTAAAGCTTTTTTAACAGCTTCTACATTAGCCATGGCATCATCTGCAAAGTAAAAGTCATTATAACCTTCAGCGGCTTTACCAACTATCCACTCTGCCTTAGCTTCGCCTGTAGAGTTTCCAAGACCTTTTATATTTTCTAAAGGAATATCAATACCCATTTGTTTTAGAAATTCATGAATAGCAGGTGCCGATTCAGCTGATCTTGCGGTTAAGATAAACATATCTCTATCTCCCTCTGCTTCTTTCATTTTCTTCATTAGGTCAAATAATGGACCTTTCTTACCGTCAACAACTTTATTAAAATCAGAAAAATCCATTTTCCACCCAGCGTCAACTAAATCTTTACCATCTTTTGCAAACTCTTCAGCTGTTAATGTTTTCTTTTCACCACCTTTAGTAGCAAACACCTTACTCTTAGTTCTAGCAACTGTATCATCAAAGTCAAAGACTCTGGCTTTTTTAACTGGTGGATTAATTCTTCTTGCTTCTTCTAAAGCTTTATCAGCAGTCTTTGTTATATCTATAAGCTCACCTTTAGATTTACCTTTAGTAGAGGATTTATTTAGATAAGATATTTTTTCAACTACTTTTCTATCATAATTTGTAACCTCTTCACCACGCTCCATTTTAGCTGCTATTTCATGAGCTTTACCTTCTTTTGAAGCTTCAAAATCTTTTGTTTCGATGTATTTTGCTAAGTTTAATACAGCTCTTGATCTTCCATCTCCTAGCGTACGTCTGTTAAACATTCTAGCATATCTTGCATCCTCTTTAAATATAAGACCTTCTCTTGGGCTTTCTACTTTAAACTGTTCCGCTAAAACATTATCAAAGCTTTCATTAACTAAAGCTGTTTCGTACTCATCAAATATTTCTTTAACTTTTTCAAAAGACTTTTCTTTAAACTCTAAACCATTCCAGTTGTTTTTGTTTTGCATTTCAGCTACAATCCTACGTAACATTGGATCAGCTGCTTTCTTGTGCTCTACGGTTAATTCTGTCAACACATCTCCTTCAAAAGGTATCATTACATCTGCTAAGTTAGCTGCTTCTCTTAGATGTGTCCTCATGTTAGTATTATAGCTATTCAGCTTTAAAAACAACATTTCTCTATCCATTTTGCCTTCTTTAAATTGAACAAAGTCATCTACTATTTCATCAATTAAAGCATCTCTAGATTGATCTGCTTCTATCTTTCTAGTTTCTACATCTAACTTTAGTTTTTCAAATTTTTCAGGATTGTTTTCAGCCCATTTAGCGTCTGCTTCCATTTCTTTAATATAGTCAAAAATGTAAGACATGCTCTTACCTGTCTGTTGAGACTTACTCATGTTAACTTTCTCGCCATCTAACTCTATACTGTTTCTTTTTAGATTACCATTTTCTTCTAACTTGTATGTTAAGTCAACGTTTTTTTCCTTAAGTACAGGTTTTAGCCTTTCTAATAAAGTAGGCATTGCTCCAAAGAATTGACCTCTATAACCAGCTTCTCCTCCAGCTGTTATCAAGTGACCAGTATTATATTTTAGATATCTTTCTACTTCTGCTTTCAAAGCATCACCTTCTAAGTTGTCAATTTTTCTTTCAAAATAATCTATAGTTCTCAATTGACCCTCTTCAGCTCTAAGTAATGCTAATTCTTTAGCGCTTTTAATACTTATTCCTAACTGAGCCTGAAGCTTTGCGGCTTCTTTAGATATAGCTTGAACCTCTGTTAATGCTTCACTAACTTCAAAATCAGCAATCTCTTTATCAATTTCAGATTTTAACTTTTTAGATTCTACACCGTCTAGTATTATATTTGATTTATCATACTTAAACCCTTTACCTACTCTGTCTAATGTTTTTATCATCTCATTAGCCATCTTACCAGCGACTTCATTAGATATACCAAACCCACCTTCAAATGTATTTTCCTTGGCAAAGTCTTTATACATTTTAGCAATAGCTTTCTTTGACTCTTTATTAATACCTAATCTTACTTCTTTACTTAATCTTGGACTAAGTTTTTCAATAATACGATCATATATAGAGTTGCTAATGTCAAGAACATTAACTCCTTCAGGCATTAATCCTTCGTTAACTACTGTTGTTATAGCTTCTCTAAGTGCTGAGTTTTTTCTAAAATTAGATATTTCTATTTGCTGGTTTACTTTTTGTTTAAAATCTTTGACATCCCCTTCTTTAAATGCTCCATCAAAACCTTCTATAGCATTTCCTTCAGCCATAAACTTTTTAATATCACTCATGTAAAGATCTCTTCTTACATCAAATTCTTTTTTAGTTATTATACCTGAATCAAACTCATTTCTAGACGTTTCAAATTCAGCTTCAGCTAGATCTATTTTATTATCTATCTCCGTCTTACTATCTAATATTTCCATAAACCTTTTGCTCCCATAGCTATCTGCTATTTGATAAGCTAAACCGTCTCTTTTCGCTTGCCACCTATCGGGTACAGCATCTTTTAAGAACTGTGCTTTATCAGCTTCGGTTATGTTACTCTTAAGCTTAACTCCTTTAGGACCTGATGTAAATCTATTATCTCTTCCAGTTGAGCTCGCTTGAGCACTTTTTTCAACTAAGTAAGGAAAGTTTCTAGATAAATAACCTACGGGCAACGTTTCTATTATACCGTCAAAAGCGTTGTCAATGTATCTTTTATAATCAGCTTTTTTCTTACCCATAGTTTCAGCTACAGCTTTTTGACCTTTTTTACCAAAGTCTTTTTTAAACTCTCTAATGAAAGGAGATATAGTTTGGTTTCTACCAGCTGGAGTATTAAAAGCTTCTACTAGTTTATTAAAATCTAAATCTTTAAAAGTTCTATCTAAATCAGTTACAGTTTCTGGCTTTAATTTAGACTTAAGTAATACTTGTTTTGAAGTTAAAGGTTTATAAGTAGATTCAACAGTTTTTTCTCCAAAGTTTTCAAAAGAAGAATCTGATGGATCAAACCCAGCTTCTTCTTTAAGAGCATCTAATGATACATCTTTTTTCTCAAGTATCTTTTTTATGTTTAATCCTTTATGGTATATATAAGAATTAACCCAAGCAAAAAACCCTTTAGCACCGCTTGTAGTTTGCTTTGACTTTTCAAAACCTTTTATATGGTTAGTCATTTCACCATATACACTTTGAACAAACTCCCTATCTAACTCTTTAGTCCAACCTTTTTTGTACCTGTCGTAAGGTAATTGAGCTGCTATTAAGTTATCTAGTAAACCTTCTTTAACCATGATGTTCTGAGCTTTTTGAGCACCACCATTCAACCATTCTTTTTGGTTCTCTTTATAAAGCTTATTTATTCTAGGACCATTGTCTACTGAAGCTTTTCTAGTTTCAGCAGCAAACTCTGTCTTTTCTCCATTTATAAAATCTTTATACTCTCTTATAGCTTCATTAGCAACTTCACTTATTTTAGCAAAGTCTTCACCTTTAGCTTTACCAAACTGTAATAAAAAGTCTCTAACATCAACCCCATCTTTGAAGAAAGTATCTTTAAATGGAGTTTTGTTTTCCATAAATTCATTTAACTTACTCTTAAAATTTTTAAAGGCTCTTTTATTTTTACCTATATAAGGATCTAACCTACCATCTCTAACCATTTCACCATATATAGTTAACCATTCAGAACCTAAATATCCTCTTTTATAGTCTGGATGATTTTTTAAAACTTCTAAAACTTCTTTATATTCACCTGTTTGTTTTAATACATCTATAAAGCTTTCAACAAATTTTCTTCCTTCAGGTCCTTTCACATACTGTTCAACTGCTGGGTGAATTATCTCATGGAATAAAGTGTTTTTTCTAGCATCACTCATTATCTTAAAATTCACACCTTCAGCAAGCATTGGTTTAGATCTCTCAAACTCTTTCTCCCATTCAATTTTAGCAGTATTAGCTTTAGACTTGTCAACAAAAACATATGGCTTCATTTTTCCTGTCTTAGGATCAACAATATCAATTTGAGCGCCGTAGTTGGTTTCGTTTTCTGTAGAAAACTCTTGACCTAAGTCTTTCATACTTTGCTTCATTTCAGCAGTTGTCTTATACTCTTTGATTTCAGCCTCGGTTATCTTATCAATAGCTATTTGATTATCTACAGCTTCTTCTGCTTCATTTGCTTTTTCAATTTCCCTTTCTTTGTTTAAAAGAATCTCTTGCTCTGCTTTTATATTTTCTAGTTCTAGCTTGAGAGTGCTTTCTGTTATCTCATTTCTTTTATAAGCATCTTTTAAAGATTTTTCTTTACTATTTAATTCATAACCCTTAGCTTGAGTTTTGAAAAAGTCTCTTTGGGATTTAGAACCATCTTTAAATCCTTTAGCGTCGTTTACTTTAGAAAGATTTTCACACCATTCCATATATTTAATAGCAGATTGTTCGCTCATTCCAGCGCCCATAAGTTCTTTTATTAATCTATTTCTTCCACCAGAACCTTCAAATCCAGAAATTTGACCCCAAGCTAATTGATCACCCAGGTTAGTGTTCTGCCCTTTAGAAATTCTTTCTAGTATTTTATCAATAGTCCCATTCATAGACTTTTCTCCAAAAGCTGTATTCTCTACGCCATCTGCAGTAGCTCTAAAGCCATCTAATTCTGCTTTTAACCCAGCAAACTTAGCAAGTTGATTTGCTTCACTAATAGCAGCTTTCTTTTGAGCATCACTCAGCTTTGGATCAGCTTCTATTTCTAGTATTCTTTTACTTAAAGCTTCATTTATTTGGCCTTCTGTCCAAAAAGATTTACCATTTGTAAAGTTTTTAGTACTCCAATTACTTAATCTTGGTAATCCTAATTGCTTTCCAACAATGTTAAACTTACGAGTTCCAATGTTATTAGTAAGGTTAAATACATTTTCTTTAATATGGCCAAAAGCTAGTCTTCCATCTTTTAAACCGGTTCTTGTACCCATAACCATCATAGCGCCATAAGTTTCAAGAAACGAATCCGCATCTAAAGCATGATCCCAAAATTGGTTATAGGTCATCTCGCCTGAAAACAATTCACCTAGAGAACCTACAAATTCTCCTGACTTAATGGTTAAAGTACCAATACCAGCTCCTAGCATTTTTTTAGGTACATATGTAAGTGCGCCAATTTTTTTAGGATTATTTATCATAATACTATTAGCAGTACCCCATATTCTTCCCGCAGGTGTGCTGGCTCTACCAGTTGATTTAGATAACATGCTAGCGTTAAAAAGCTTAGAGTATCTACCTAACATCGTCATAGTCATTTTCATGCCTACAGCACCAAAAGCAAAAGTACCTACAGGCATTCTTTCTCTATTCCATAAAGCTCCACCTATTTGATTTGACCCTTCTAATATCAGAGCTTCTTCAGCCATCATTTTAGTCCAACCTCCCATAACTGTAGACATGCGTCTAGAAAATTTTGGGGCTTTACTAGCTATTCTAGTTGCTTTAAATAGTATATTACTTATTCTAGTCGCTTTCGTACCTATATTAGCAATAGCAGCACCAGCTCCCATGCCTCTAGTTAAAACAGTAATTGCAGCTGCTTCCCCAGCCATTACAACAAAAGTAGGTGTTATTCTACCTATTTTATTATACATCGAAACATTTTCTAATTTACGATTTAACTGATTTTGTAAAACATTTCTTTGTACTTTAACCATTTCCCCATCTTCGTTTTCTTCTTCAACCTCTTCAGTTTGGGTTATATTAAAGTCCTCTATCATTGAATTAACAAATTCTTGTTGTAACTCTTCATCACTTAAACTAGCGTATGCCATGCCAACAGCCTCCGGCGCTCCTTCAACAATACCATCCCAAAGTCTACTAAGCTGTTCACCGGTATCTCCTGTAATTATATTACCTTCTAACTTTGCTTTTTTGTTTTTTAAGGTTAATATTGGATCGTAGTTCATCAAGTATACTTCAGATAATGCACGATATTTATTTAACTTTGCATTATAATCTTGTACAACAGCAATACTTGCGCCACCTGGTATAGGTGTTAACTCTTCAAAGTCCATTCTACCAGTCTCTTCAAATCGTTTTACTACTTTATCAAAGTATTTAAAATCATCCCAAACAAGTTTTGAATCATTATCAGACACAACCCCAAAGTCTTGCTCCATTACTTCTTGAAAAAAACCACCCCATTGTGTTCCAGCTCTAACACCCATAGCAGATAGCTGTTGTATATCATACATCATGCTAGCTTGAAGATTCGATAATATATCTCTAACAGTGTTGTTAGTAAATACACCGGTGGAATACTGATCTTTTATTCCTTTAACTTCATTATAAGCTTTTAATGCTGCAGGCTGTAAAGTTGCTGGATTAGGTTTTCTAATAGTTTTACCGGTGACAGGATCAATTATAAGAGATACTTTTCCTATGTTTTCCGGACCTAAAGTTTTTATAATTAGTTCTTTTTCTTTTTTGACGTATGTCTTTAATTTTTTTAAAATTACTTCTGCTCCACTATCATCTTCTTTACTTACAGCTTCATTGTATTGTTTTCTTAATGAAAATACTTCTTCATTTAGTGTTCTCATTTCCTTTATAGCTTCTACAGTAACTCCATGGTCTGTGCTAAACGTTTGGTTCATTGAAGCATAAAAAGTATCTTCACTTTTTAAATCTTCTACATTAAAAACAAAATCTTTATCATCTTTTTTTAAATTTAAATCACCTTTAAAAACAGTGCTAGCAATTTTCTGATCTGATTCTAGTTTAGTATTCTCTACTGATGCTGCTGTAACTTGAGCTTTTACTAAAGCGCCGTCTCTAGTTTTATCAAAGAAAAAGTTCATAAAATTATTAGCAGCTGCAGCATATTCCTTTAAAGCAGCATTATATTCTGATTGTCCAGGTTGAGTGCCTTCTCCATTGTGAAAACCAATATCTCCTTGTGCGCCATTGGTTTTAGCGTATAGTTGCATTTGTGTCCAATAAGAGCCTGATTCTACCAACGTTTCCCATAATGCAGCATATTCTTCGTTGGCATCTTCTGTACCGTATTTCCATGTACCTTCAAAAAAGCCAGGTTCTACATCACCTTGAATGCTACTTGTTCCTATGTCTGACATAGTTTTTTCGTTCCACCATTTATTTACAACTTCTGGATCATAAGGTGATTGCGTTGGGGTATCCATATACCAGCCTCTAGCAACTTGTGCCATGTAATCAAGACCAGGTGAATCTGTTAGTTTTTGTTTTAAAGTTCTATCTTTTTGACCAAACGTATACGCTTGATCAGTTCTGTTTCCTATTATAGTTGCTTGGTAGTTCTTATTGAATGGACTTACCGCTGATACTTTTGTCATGTCAGGCACGAGAAAATCAGAGCTATTGTTTTTTACTATAGCATCAAATTCTTGTTGTGTTATATTACCTGATTCACGAAGCTTATGTAGCTTATCCCAAAACGCTTGGACTTGAGGATCTCTTCCATCTTTTTTAACAATATGGATACCCATATTCTCCATTTTAACATCATTAGGTGTTAAAAGATTTGTATGAGTTAAACTTTTTACGTTAGGTTCTTTTCTAGGTCCATCTTTTGTTTCTGGATTACCATAGCCAAGACCTCCACCGCCACCAAAAGCATTTTTGGCGTCATAGTTAAAAGGTTTAGATCCATCTGGTTTCTCAGATTTAACATTTGTTTGTAAGTTTATTCCATCAATGTTTTTGTCTAAGTAAGCTTGATTAATCTCTGCCTGTGTTTTACCTTCTAATAATGGCGAATATTTATTAACGAATTTATCTTTTTCATCTTTAGCTCTTTTAAGTTTGAACTCAAGAGGACTATAAAACCTAGAGTCTACGTTAGCTGCTTTAGATAGTATTGGATCATCTTTCCAATTATCTTTTCTATTAGTAGGGAGTTGACTTTCACCCTGTAAGCCTTCAGTAAATTTTTTATAAAAATCTTCAGCAGTATTAACATCTTTTACTAATTGACTATTATTGTTTTTTAAATAGTTATATATATTTACAGTGAATTTAGCATCTGAAGATAGTTGATTAACCCATCCATCAAAACCTTTATCTCCTACTCTATTAGTATAATTAGAGTCTAAGCTATTTAATTCACTCCAAACATTATCTCTATAACTTGGCATATTTTATTGTTTAAATGTTATCTGCGATGATGGTGATTCAATTACTTGATCACCTGCTTCATTACTTGAATCTTGTTCAAGGGTTGGACCTAGTAAGCCGTCGTCAGTGTTTCGGTTTCTATAGCTTACTCCTTCTCTATCTACAATGTTTTGTACCATAATTCTAGATATCTCGCTTTTCATCATAGCTGGAGTCATGTTGCCAAAGTCTACATATTGATCACCTACCATGTTATTATCATAGTACATATCTGCATCCCCACCTAAAAGCCCTTCTAACTGTCCTTCAAGATTATCTTCATTAATATATGCATTAATCATTGACGCACCCTCTCGATTCATGTAATAATCTACTATCTGCCTTTTATCAGCCATTAACTTACGACCTAAATCATCTTTGCCATCACTTTTATCTGCCATAGCAACGTTAGCTTCAGTAAAACCTTCTCCAGATCTTTGATACATTTTAAATGCTCCATCTTTTTTAAGCTGATCATGTTGCTTGTATAAATTAGTTTCATTGCCTACCTCTGTGTGTTTAAAGAAAGTTCCTGTATTATTTTTATCATATACTTTAGCAATATCACCTAAAATAACAATACCAATATCTTTATCAAACGCATAACCTTTATTCTCATTAGTATCATCACCTATTCTTGTCACTTCGTCTTCATACTTTTCAGCTTGTTTATTGTCGTAGCTTGTAACTCTATCTATCTTACTCTCGACTGTTGCTATTTTATCATTAATGGCTTGAGATTTTGCATTATAATCAGCATCGTTAGTATCAAGCGCGGTAAGATCTTCTGTTAGTTTTTCCTTTTGTTTTAAAAGATTGTCTTTAGTGCCTTTTTCAGCATATTCTTTTTTCTGCTTACTAATGTCACTTTCGTTTTCCAACGGAACAAACACCCATTCTTTAGTTGTTGGATCTTGTTGAAGTATTATATCATCCTCTCTACTATCCATTTTTTGAAAAAGCAATTGAAGCTGTGGATTAGAACCAGCAGGAATATGCCCATCTTCACCAGGTGGTATACTTTGAGCAGACTTCCATTCCTCATAAGCTGCCATTAAGTTTGTGAAATTAGTTTTTAAGTTACTAGCTATAGCAACAGATTCAGATGTTAAAGCTTGTATTTCAGGCATACTTAAATTAGGTTTTGATATAGCTTTTTTTAGTCTTTTTGCCTCTTCTTCTAAAGCATTATCTATTTGATTCTTCATGTTAAGGCTTTCTTTGTTACCTTTAAGTTTTTGATCAAAAGCTTGCAGTGCTGTTTTAGCTTCAGACATAGCTTCACCATAAGGAGTCATTGCTCTTTCGGTAAATTCTCTATTTGCTTTAACCCTTTTTTTTCTAGCTCTAATAGATTCAATAAGCCTTTCCTGATTCATAGCCAGGTCTTGTCTATATCTTGCCATAGTCTGCATCATAACAGTAACATTGTCTGTGCTAAAAAGTTGTTGGGGATTTTCGTATGCTCCGCCTTGTGCCATATTATTTATTTTATTTTAAACTAAGTAACCTATATCATCGTTACCCATAATATTCATAGTTATATCTTCTTGACCGGTTGTTTTGGAGACGTCGCTCCCTATTGCTTTGGTAAAAGCCCTTTCTGATCGTCGCTTAATTCCAATCCCATTGTAAGCATACTCGTACCAGCGTCAGTTACAGCTCCCATAGCTTCCATGTTTGAAGCCATAGCTGCTTGATCTAAAGCCATTGATTGAGCACCGGCTCTATCAGACAAACCAGCTAATCTATTCATTTTTGAAACATCTCTTTCTTCTTGTCTTCCATAAGCAGCTGTTTCTTCAGCTAACGCAGCTTGTTCTATTGCCATCTTTTGTGATACAGCATTTGCTTCTCCTTCTATTCTAAGCTTTTGGTTATTAACTTCTTGGTTTTCTATACTTGCAGCAACCTCTGCTTTACTTGCTGCAGCCATTTGAGCTAAAGCCGTTGCGCCTCCACCGCCTGACGCTCTTATAGCGTCTAAAGTATTAGCTAGTGCTTTGTCAGTTTCTTCTATTTTAATGTCAGCAGCTTTTGTAGCTACACCCATTTGAGCATATGGATTAAAGACTTGATCTTTCATAGCTCTAATCTTTTCAGAATTATCTATAACAGGCTGTCTAGCGGCTTCAAATGCGGCTAGTTGTTTATCTAGTCTTCTCTGTTTATTTGCTTCTGCCCTAGCCATCTTACTCTGTTTTGATGCATTACTTATCCCCATTCCCGCTGAGGCTAATGCTCCTACTCCTGCTACTATTGCGCCTATTGCTACTATTGGTCCTGCCATATTACTTATTTTTTAAATATTCATTATATTCGTCTCTATTAAGACAGTAAATTCTTTTTTCAATTTCGTTTATATCTTCTTTATTATCTGGGTTAGGATAAATGTTCATAAATATAGAATCTTCTTGAGCATGTATTAATCTTTGTACTCCTGGACTAGCCTTTATATAACAAGGCGCTTGAAACTCTTTAGCGCCTTCTTCATTTGTTGCAACTAAAATTTTACCTAACATCAGAAACCATATGTGTAATTCTTTATGTATTGCACCTGCAATAAAAGATCCTTTTTCAAAATCCATTCTTCTAATGTAAACCCCATCAACAAACTCATGACTTATTTTCATAAAATCTGTTTCTTGTATAATGTGTTTGCCGTCTCCTACTATGTTCACTCCATCAGCTAATTCAAATATGTTGTTTAATAATGTTTGAATTTTTTCTTCTCTTAGTGAAATTAATTCTTTTTTCTTAATTTCCTCTAGTTCCATTTAATTTAATTTAAGTTGATGATACCACAAAATTTGAAGCTACAGAAAATAATTCTTTTCTTCCGCCAGGTTGAGTAGTTGTATCTAGTTTTAATTTAACGTTAGCAACATATCCTTTTATACCTGTTAACATACCATCACCATCCGCTTGTTGTGTAGAAGTTAGGTTAGGATAAACCGCTAAAGGATATATCACCTCTGATGCTCTAGGATTTACATTATCGTTGACTAAATCTGCAACATATCTGTTTTCTTTCACAGTAAAACCTGAATTTGCTGGATAACCAAAAGAATCTATATATATACCTTCGTCAACACTAAGCACTTTTAAGGCACTATCTCTATAATTTGTGCCATAAGCAAAACTACTCGATGGACTAAGTACATTTGGGTTTGTTCTGTTAAATTCTTGATAATCAGAATAAGCTGACTCCATTTCCCAACCATTACTTCCTTCATATGATATTGTTTTAAAGTTTTTAGTGACATTAGGGTTTGGATTAAATATAAATTCTATACTAGAAGCAGCTGGAGTTGTAGCTCCATAAAACTTACCATAGTTTAAAGCTACTGTAGGTTCACCTACATAATGTTGATATACGTTAGATTTTTTAAATGTATAAAAGAAGTTTTTAATACTGTCTATAAATAAAGGCTTATAAGAATAAAAACTAACCCAACCTTTAACAGTTTCGTCAAAATTCAAAGTATTATAAAGACCTTCCGTAGTAGAGCAATCATTATCATATATAGTAGTTGGTAAGTATTGTATAGAAGTTGTATAGTTTTTATTGTATATATCCCAACCACCAGCTATTCTATCCTTATTATATTTTGTTATAGATATAGGAACGCTTGGACTAAGCGTATTACCAACGAAGGAACTGCTCAAACTGATAGTAGCAATATTAGTTGAACTATCAAACTCGATGTTTGTTATAAATCTTAAGTGTCTTTGGTAACCACCTGTGTCTTGACCAAATTCAATTTGAGAACCTATAGGTATAGAATCATAACAAGTAAAATCAGGTATTGTTATTTGATAATAATTACTAGCAGAACTACTGTTAGCCCACGTGGTTGACGTAGTATTTATAGAAGATTTTAAATTGCTAGATACGCTTGCTAGATTATCTCTAAAATAATCTGTCATACCATAGTCAGATATCTCTGTTATTCCATCAATAGACAACCTACATATAACTCCTCTATCTTTATCTGAAAAGTATTTTCTATAGCCAAAAATAGCAAATGATTCTGGGTTTTGACTTATACCATATTCTCCAGCATATGCAGATGCCTGCCCAAAGAAACTTATGACACCAGTCTCAGCAGATCCTTGAGTTCCTGAATATAGAACGTTCTTGTTGATTAATAACTTGTTAACTTTAGCTTCCTGTAATACTGTTAAATTAGTATCTTCTGTGTAAAGCTTTTGAATACTACCATTAATAGCATCCATGTCTTTTTCTATGTTTTCAGCAACAGAGAATACATTTGTTTCGTTATAACCTGTTCTAGTATTTAAAACACCAGAGTGTATTAAAGTTTGTTTTCTAATTATACCATTAGGATTATCTAATATAGTATAAGCTCTAACACCTAAAGAACATCTATTGTTATTAAAACCACCTTTATGACTAGATTCTTCTAAATACCAGTGAGGAGAATAAGGATTGTTTGCAAATTGAGGATTTAATCTTATGGCTTGTTTTATTTGAGGGGTCGCGTAGTCAAAAGACGGGGCGTTATACCATGGAAAAGCTGGGTAAGACTTAGCAAAACCTTCACCATTTATACCACTTGGCTGCCACGGAAGCCCAGGCCAATAACCAGACACATTGTAAGCTACAAAAGATCCAGTAGCATCTGGTGTTTGTTTTGCACCTAAAGGTACCACTTTTTTTAACCAAAAAGAATTAAAAAACTTTACTTCTATAGTTGTTGCCATGTATTTAAATTATAGTTATTTTAAGTTTTGATTCTCCATTACCAGAATTCATTTGTATTTTTGATGTACCATCAGTATCTGTTACTTCTAAAGGAGGAACACTGATAACTGTTTTTGATGATCCAGTTGCTTTACCTATAAAATAAGATCCAATCCCGTGAGTTGAAACAAATGCTGAACCAAAATTCATTGTAGCAGTATTAGCATTGGAATTATCAACTAAATATGTTCCACTAGATTGTGGAACTTCTGAGTAGCCAATAAGGACTGGCGGACTTCCAGCAGAAACAGTTTCGTATAAAGCTACATCAGATTTAGTATACTGCTCTTGATCTTTATTGGTTCCGTATGATTGATTCCATATATCTACTCCATCATAAGAATAAGCTCCATTGTAGTATTGAAACGTAAATTGAAGAGATCTTTGTTGAAAACTTTGGTAAGGTACAAATGAACCTAAGTTATAATTGCTATTTGGCGCTGATGCATCACCACCAATACCGATTTGTTGATACAGTGCAAGAGGATTACCTATAACGTTACCTGTTTGTGATACTTGAAAATTAGGAAGTTCGTTTGTTAAGGTGTACGGTTCTCCAGATGTATTGTATAAATTAGTAAAATCAGTGGTAATAAAAGTACCATCAACTGGAAAATTAACACTTGGTGAAACAACTCTAAAAGTAAAACTATAAGTATTTAGATTTACAGAAGTATAAGACTTGTACCAAGTAGGTATGTTTAAGTACACTCTAGCTCTATTATTTACTGTATTTATTTCTATGTCCCAAAGTCTATCACTAGAAGGTGTTGAAGCTAACATTGTTGTAGTTTGACCATCGTAATAACTAACTAACTCTATAGAAGCATTTGAAGTTGGACTAAAATTTATTTCAGTTCCAGCTTGTGTTATCGCTCTTATTTCTTGCAGTATATACGTATTACCTATTTGACCACTAGTAGTGTTTCTAGCAGGAGATATTTCACTAACAGAGCCATAAGTACCAACAAGATTCACTGGAGTTACGGTATCGTTTTCAAGTATATTTTTATTTAACTCTGATATTAATCCAGATGTACTAGTTTCCCAATATATGTCAAGTTTTGATTCTATAGGTTTTGTTTCAAAAACAGCTAATTGAGGAACCATAGCACCAGGGTTAGGATTTAACTTAACACATATATAATATCTACCTTTTCCATCTCCTGCTTTCACTGAGACTTGGTTGTTGTATTGAAAGTTAGTAGCGTTTGGTGTAGGAGTACCACTAATAACACCACTTGTTTCCTGCAAATGCCATGGAAAACCATAAACATTAAAACCTTTCACACCGTTCTCGCCATTAGGATTTGATATTTTCATACAACCTCCACTAATTAATTCTCCAGGGTTTTTGGGGTCTATTGGTAAACCTGAATCTCCTGCTTCAGTTGTAAATGCCTGCGCATCAACCAATAGTATATCAGCTAATAAACCAGTTCCTTTACTTCCTAAATCTCCATAAGTACCTGTAGGCAGTGGACTTACTAATCCTCCTCCTGGAGCTTGCGCTGCTGGTACATTAAACTCGTAAGGGTTTGGCGCTGTAGCTGAGACTTTAACAACTTCTAATCCTACGTTTTTAGAACCAGGAAGATAATCGCCACCTCCAACATTCCGCGCTTGAGCAGATTCATAAGTAACTTTTCCAGCAAAAGGACTTGGCCCAGCCACTCCAAAAAAGTTTAATTCAGCTTGCTTTCTTAGGTCAGAAGTATCTATCATTAATATAGGAACTTCTCCTCTAGCTATAAGAGGGTTTGTTTCAAATTGAAAAAAGCTATATGCTTCATTAAATGGTTGAACTGCAGAAGGATCCCACAAGCCTAGTTCTACTCCAGTTCCTATAGTTGTTATTTCTACAGTTCTAGTGCCAAAATAGCCTTGTATATTGTAAGTGCCATCTTGATTCCCATATGCAGGAGCAGAGTTTAATGTTCCTGGAGCGTAATAATTATGTATTCTAGGATATAACTCTACACTAGAATTAGTTATTATGCTTCCAGAATCTAAATCCCTAGATCTATCTCTAGCTTTTAGTCTTACTTGATCTTCTACACTATACGGATCAGCAGAAAAAGTAGTACCATCTGTATTTACAAAGTCATAATAACTAGGATCTTCAGCATAAGATGGTCTACCTGTTCTAAAACTTGCTTGAGTTGGTCCTAATTGAGATAAATCTCTAGGCACCTTATTGATGTTATCGCCAAATAAAGCTAAATGTATTATAGGTTCAGAAACGGTAGCACCTACAGGTGTTCCGTTTTCTAAAGAACCTATATTAGGTCCTTCACCATCTATATACCCGCTTAATATTCCTGGAGTAAAAACATTGTAGTATTCGTTTTGAGTTTGTTTTACAACAACTTTATAACTATACCAGCCAGTAGGATTAGGTACTTCTAGCTCTATAACTTTAAGCACAGCGTTGTTATTTCCGCCTGACAATGCAAAAGAATCTCCTATATTAAAACCAACACCAGGATCTGTAACAGTTACTCCAGTTACCGCACCTGCCGTAGTAGTTATAGATATACCAAGTCCAGTACCACCTTTGCTAGCGCTTAGGTCTGTGTAAGAACTACTACTATATCCTGTTCCTGCATTAGTTATTATTAATGCCACTACTTTTCCATAGTCATTATATAAGCCAGGTGTTCCTAAACTAGAGTTTTTATTCGAGTTGATAGTATTAGAAAAAGTAACTTTCAAACTATCCCCTGGCCATGTATCAGTTGGTATTGACGTACTTCCATTAGTTGTTAATAAGTGATCACCTTGAACACCTGAGTAGAAAAAAGAAAAATTATCTTCTAATCTTCCACTGGCATTATTAAGAGGATTCCAATTAACTCCAGATCTATATGGATGGTATATGGTGTTAGCTTTATTATCACCTGACAACAAAACGCTAGATTGTCTACCATACCTATCGCTAAGTACTATACCTACTTGGTAATTTCTATTTTGCTTTAACGTATGGTTTTGATATTCAATTCTAGTTTTACCTGAAGTCAAACTACCATCATCGCTCCACTTTTCACTAGCTTGTACAAAGTAAGGTAGTGTTGCTGGTGGCGTGTGTTTGTCTAAGTAATTACCATAAACGATAGCGTCTTCAGCTACTTCTTGAGATAAAGCTCTAATAGGGGTTTTATCATAAACTCTTGTTAAATCTTTTTGAGGTAAAGTTCTAAATGGTTTTTGTGAAAGATACTCATAAAGCATGAATTCAGAGTCAAGATATGGAGTAAGTAGTTGATCTTCTATCTTTATACTTTCAACTACATTTATAGATGTTAGATTAGATTGTTTATATAATACATCTATTTCTTGTATTTTAAATCTTTCTATAGCTTCTCTCCATGTCTTATAAGGAGATTTTATAACAACTCTTACATAGTCTACTTTATTTTCCATAAAGTTTAACTCAGTAGAAGTATATGCAGATTTTTCTTGATCATTAGTTATAAAATAACCATCTTGTTTTGGAACAAAAGCTGCTTGAGTAAACGGAGAAATTAAAGAATACTCGTTATCATCAAATTTAATTCTCCAAGCAAACTTAACAAATTTATCTTTCAAGAAGTCTTTGTCTCCATCGTAATTTGGATCATAAAAAGGATTTTCACTTACGTCATCAGGTAACAAAGGTGAAGTTCTGTCTTGTAGTCCACTATTTTCACCTATAGTAATATTTATTAAAGCAGTTCCAACAACAGGACCAAGTTGAGAACTAGCAGTATTGCAAGCAAAAACTCCTGGACCTAGTAACCCGTAATTGTTACCTAAGTCTAAAAATCTATAAGTAAGAATTGCACCCGTAGTTGCATCTACTGAAGTTACTATTATCTTAGCTAGTGTTATAGTTCCTGTAGGTGGAATCGGTGGATATAAATATAAAATTTGATTAACTGTATAAGCAGGTCCTGGGGCACCTCCTCCAGAACTTTTAACACTATCTATTATTTGAAGATTTATAAACAAAGGAGATTCTCTAGGATAGTATTTTGCAACGGTTATCTGATCTTCACATGTATAGTAGCCATTAGGTCCTGGATTATTTAATGCTTTATCTACGTTTATCTTTCTAGGTTGATTTCTATTATCTGTAAAAAATAATAATCCATTTATAAGATTAACACCTATTATTGGACTACCTTGAGCAAAATTTAACCAATAGCCTTCTACAAGTATAGTTCCCTGATTATTTGTAATGTCATATACACATATGTAACACCTTGCTGTAGAATAAGCAAAATTAGTCAACTGATCAGATGATGAGTCCACATAATCAGTTAAGAAAGCATAGATGCGATTATTAGCAACATCCATTAATTTACCTATTACTTCTACTTTATTAGTAAGTTGATTCTTTTCACTAGAAAGTCCAAAGGTAGAAACTAAATTATTTCCTAATACATTTTCTAAAGATCCAACGTCATCACCATCAGACCTACTAATCATTACATTTTCAGCGTTTCTGTATTCATTGTTTGGAACTAATCTTTGCTCTAAGTCTTTATTCATCTTAGAGCCAAGAAAGTTATTTCTAGCTTCTGCCATAATTAATGTTTAATCCATTTAGACTTGCCTCTCATTAGTTGAGTGAACTCCTCTAGTTTTATATTAGATAATCTTATTTTTGCATTTCTTAATTCAGCTGATCTTCTACGTCTAAACCTTTGAACTATGTACTCAGGTACGTTTGATCTAGTTGAAAGTATACCATAGGCTATATGCATGTATAAAGCTTCTTCAGCAAACTTAGGTATTTTAGTATCTTGTTCGTATGCTAAACCATCTGATATATACTCTAGTATTATTAGTTGTCCTGCTAAGTTACTAGAAAAATTAAACATACCTGTCCTTCTATTAATAGTATACCAACCGTTTTGTTGAGTAAGCTCTGGTGCTAAACCATATCTTTGGCCATAAAACAATTTCCAGTATTGCCAATCATAAACACCTATTGCATCTTCATTCCATTCACCTATTAAGTTTTCTTGATTAAACGTCTTCCATCTTTCTTCTATCTGTGACTGAGCAGCTTGTAGATTACTTTCAACTCCAGGCTCGTTGTCTTGAGTAGGTATGCCTTTAGAATCTTGTATTGGTAGTTGAGTAGGGTTAGAAGTTAAATTAGGTTCTGCTGGATATATTATTCTTTTAACACCTGCTTGATCAACCCAACTAACTTTAACATAGTTAACGTAATCTTGTGGAATAGCCACCGCTAGACTTGGTGGTATGGTTAACTCTTGAGATTTTATACTTCTTAATGTATCATAACTAAACTCTTGTAATCCTCGCTTAGAGTGAAACATAACATCTGTACGTTTTACTTTTGGTATTAGTTTACCTTCGCCTACATAACCTACTAAAAAGTTTTCTATAACGTCTCCTAGCGTTATGTATTCATAACCACCATAGTTATCTTCAACAGCTAAATTAGTTAGTTTTATAAGTATATTGTCATTTAATGCTGGTGCTACAGTAAATACTAAAAGATTAGGCGTAGTTGCAGAAAGAGCATAACCGGTAGATTGTACTGCGCCGTTTATATAAACTTCAAAATTACTTAATACAGTAACTGTTGGTATGCCAATAACCATCTGTGTTTCAAATGTACATTGAAAATCCGTAGTAGTATTATCGCCTTTAAAATGTTGTTGACCAGCATAATAGTTGGCGTTAGTTTCAGTTATTAATCCTCCGTCTGGATATTGTAGTCCCATAATTTATTAAGATTTTTCAGTTATTTCCTCTTGTCTTATTGCTTGTTCGGCAACATTAACAATTTGTGGGTCTCTAATTATTACACCAGCATAGAGTAATATACCTATCACTAGTTCAGTTTTATCTTGATCAGATATTTCAAAATGAACAGAACCCATTGGTGAATTAGGGTAACTAGATGTACTACCTGGTGCTACGTATTCGTATTGTCCTTGTGTACCTATATTAAAAGCCCATATAGGATCTGCAGGCTTTTTAACGTAATAAGCATTTATTTTTGTAATTGTATTTGGATACACCTTAGCTATGTTAGGTGATTGTAACACATACAAAGGAGCTGTTAAAGTAGGCGCAGTTAACTTAGATCTTTTTATATGGTTTAATTCATGAACAGTAGAAGTTTGTAATTCTATTTCTGGATTACCCATAAAAGAAGAATTATAAGATAAAGTACCAAGCCTATGAACTTTATCAGTAGTTCCTTTAGCAGCTGTAGTACTATTAGGTGCTAGCAAGAATTCACCTGTGGCTTGCGCTTCTATATCATCAGACACTTCAAATGATGCAATCTTTTCTTCTAGTGTTTTTATTCTATCAGCATATTCACTTGCTGCAACTGGGCTACGTAAATAAAAGTTTAAATCTTCAAAGTATTTTTCAAATATAGATTGTTGTACTTGAGCACCTACTTTGTTAAACTCAGGTGGTGTCATGTATCCTCTTTGCTCTTTATTTATTATAAATAAGACTGTTTGATATACGTCATTTACGTCTACTGCCATTTTAATATTTTTAAAAAAAAAGGCGACGTTTAAGCCGCCTTAATTATTATCACTTGTTATTTGAGTTTTTTCTCAATAGTTTTGTAAACTTCAACTCCTTCATCTGTTTTAAACCAAGCGGCTAAAGCCGAGTATGGATTTTCATCAAATGGTATTGTCATAAGTTTTCTATCATTGCTACCCCACATAAATGTTCTTTGATCTTGAGCAAGTTTTAATAGTCCTTGTTCAGCAGCTTTAATTCCAAAGTTTCTAAGAGTAACATTGTCATCATTAAGCAGTGCTAAGAAGTTTTGAGGATTATTTCTAGCAAATAATATAACATCTCTTTTAAGCTCTTTAGAACTCATGCTAGATACCTTAGAACCAACCTCTACCCGCAGTATAGCTTCTGCATCATCTATATCTAAATCATAAGCAGCTTGAGTTGCTTGTATTTCTATTTCTAAATAATCAAAGTCATCTTCAGCTTGAACTTCAGCATCGAACTCTTCATATAATTGCCCTTTAGCAGGGTGGTATAAAGATAATAATTGTTGCAGTGCTAAGTTTTCTTTTCTAACTGTTAAAGATCCGTTTTCAAATAAAATATGTGCCAATGTAACTGGACCTTCTTGTTCGTCAACGAATATTGATTTTTGATTTGTAGCATATCTAAGCTCTCTGTTATAGCCTTTTTCAGGATCAAACCAAAGCAAAGGATGTCTTTGAGTATGTCTAGAACCTAGTTTAAATAATAATGGTTCTTTCATTCCTTTTAGATAGTAGTTTCTATCTTTATACTCCCAAGTGTTTTGTTTTATTTTAGGAGCTACTACAGCTTTCGTTGCAGTTTTTTTCTTTTCTTTTGTTTCCATAATATAATATAATATAATAATTAAAAAGACCCCGCCGAAGCGGGATCATTATTTGTTTGGTTTATGCTTGTGTTACAGATAAAACCTCAACATTAGAATTTCCCCAGTCTACTATAGGTAAACTGTTAGGAGATTGGATAGCTTTAACCATTGCATCTGCAACAGCTCGTAAAGCTAATCCAAAATCTATTGTTGGAGCATTATCTAAATTTAGTATGATCTTTTGTGGCCCTTCACTAGACCCCGTTTCAAAGTTCATTATTTTTTGAAACACATTTATTGATGTTGAAAATCCATCTACTGTTAGTAATGAATCAACATCTAATAATTGATAATCATTAGTAACACTTCCTTCAGAAGCTACTAAATCATCAGCTACTAATGTAATAACAACATCTGTTGTTCCTCCAATAACTGAAGAAGCAAAAGTTAAAGTATCACCTACTTTAAAACCTTCACCTGCTACAGTTGTTGAAGCTACAGTAACTGCATTACCAGCAATAGTTAATTGAACCGTAGCACCTGTACCTGTTCCATTAGTAGTAAAAGCAGTACTAGTAGCAGCTTGATTAGTTGCATCAGCACTATTAGTAGTAATAGACGCTGTTAAACTACCTGTGCCAGTCACTAAACTTCTAGGCGGATTAATTGCCAAAGGTATTTTTATATAATTTCCCATAGTTTCTAAAGTTTAAGTAAATCTTCTCCATAAGCGTACCTTGGCATTGTCTCATCTGATGATACAAAGTAAGGTATAGCACCAGGCTTCTGGCACGATTGTTCAATTGCTTTTTTCATATTCTGAAGATCTGAATCTGTAACAGTATATGCATTAGGGAATTGAATTTGAACACTTATAGTTTCAGTAGCGTTAAGCGGAGTGTCATATATTACATCCATTCGGTATGCAACAGTATTTTTTCTAACCTCTAAAACTCCGTCAGCATTTATTAATATATCCCTTTTAGCATCAGCGGGTTCTCCACCTTTTATTCTTATAAAATTTGTCATAATTTATATTTTTCTAAGAGCGCCAGCTCTTATTATTAAAAGTTAATAAGTGGAGAGCGCCAGCCCTCCACTTTATATAATTATACAGTTGACTTAAACAATACGAAGTTATTCGCCGCTTGAGTAACTAAACATCTTTCTGTTAAGAAGTTAACTTGCATAGCATCGATGTTTGAAGTATAAGCACCACCGACAGAACCAGTGATCCATGATTTATATCTTCTATCATCAGCTTGTGAAGCTCTATATCTTACGTGTAAGAAAGGTCGTCTAATATTCGTTCCTAACATTTGATCGTATACTGTAGAAGTACCAGCTGGTACCATAACACCATCGATATCTTTAACCATACCACGAGTAGTAGCGTCATTTAGATATTTCCAGTCGGTTTTGTAGAAGTCATAAGAACCTCTTCTAAAACCAGCAAAACCAAAGTTAAGAGCCATTTCTTGCTCATTCTCAAATAAACCATAAGAAGCAGCTTGAGTAGAAGCATAACCTCCACCAGCTTGTGCAGCAATCATATCATCGAAATCAAGAGCAGTAGCTCTGTTTAAGAATAACATGTTTTCTTCAATAGCACCTTGCTTATCTAGTTGTTTAAGAATTGCATCGAAATCACCTAATGCACCAGCTCCAGGAGCAGCAGCACCAGCGAAATCATTCCATACTAAACCTCTATCTTCAATAGCAGAAAATAAACCTTGAGTACCTTTAACAGGAGCATTAGCATCGAAAAGAGTATCTCCAGCCGCGCCTAATATGCCTGTTCCAGTAGCTAGTTCACCTTCAACCATAGCCATTTCCATATAGTCTTCAAATCTTAATCTAGTTTCAGCTTCAGCTTTCATATACCAGAAATATCCAGCAGATCCATCTTCAGCAGCAATTTCGATCCAACCAATTTGAGCTGTATCAGAACCAGATACTTCAAAGTAATCCTTCATAATAATAGGACTATTAGAAAAAGTACTTGGCGTTGGCTCAATTGATTTTTGATTGTTACCTACTCCTTTTGGAAATTCAGAACCATATACAAACATTTTATAGTTAGCAGTAGTTGCTCCAAATACCGCAGTAATATCATTAGCTTGGTAAGGTAATAAAGTAACTTGCTTATTAGCGTCATCTACAGCAGATACTAAACATTTAGCTGTAATTAATCCATTTGATAAAACAACAGTGTTGTTTATTTTCAAAGCAAAATTACCAGTTACAGTAAACACGTTAGAAGTACCGTTAGTTCTAGTAACACCTTCATAAGCTACGTGTAATCTATTTTGTTCAGACCAAATTACTTGATCAGATGTCATTGGCATCTCAGCGCCAACCATTCTTAGGAAACCACCTAAAGTTCTGTTTCCGTATCTCTCTACTTCAGCTTCATAAAGCTCAGGTAGGTATTGTTGTGTCCAAGTTGAGAAGGCAGCATCATGAAAATTAATATAATTATCAGGTAATGTTGTCTTCTGTGGCATTGGCTTTATACTAGCTGGGAAAGCTCCCGTGTTTACGCCAGTATTGTTTGTTACAAATCCACTCATTTTTTAATTTTTAAGTTAAAGTTATTGTTTATATTTTTTAATTTTTAACTTGGAACTATCATCTCCGCTGATTGCTCTAACCTTAAACCCATTAAACGTTATGTCTCCTGAATTAGGTTTTGCGCTTTCAATGTTAGCCGACTTACTCATTATCTCTTTTAAACCATCCGCTTTACCTTGTTCGTAAAAATGATTTGCTAGAGAGTCTGGGTTTCTAGCTGCATATACAGCTTTGTGATAGCCTTTTAAATCAGATACTTCACCTTTTTTGTTTAAGAACTTCTTAACTAGATTGTTAAGGTCTGACTGTGCTTCAGCAACATTTTCAGTGTTATTAATCTTGTATTTAAAAGCTTTATCTCCTACATTGAACTCGAAACCTTCGTGTTCTTTAAAATAATCTTTTGTACCCGATTGAAACTTACTGAACTTGTCTTTTCTCACGTTTTGTTCCTCGTTATATCTATTGAAAAACTCCATAGCTTTTTCAACCTCACTAGAATTTGCTGCTGGTCTCATCTCGATATTAGCTGCATATTTTTTCTTTGTTTCGTCAAAATAGCTTTTAGCTTTTACAATTTCTTCTTTTAGTGCCAACTTTTTAGTACGAATTTCTCTTTCGTCTGCTTCTTCTTCGTCATATTCAAAGTTTTCCTCCATTGTCCATTCAATCTCTTCTAAATCTAAATGAGGTTTTGTTGACCTATAATACTCTTTTATTAAAGACTCATTACCCATCTTAGAGTAATCAGTATTTAATCTAACATAATCCTCTAGCGTTCCACCAGTGTCTTGCATAAACTCTACAAGTTTCTCAATATTTTCTGGTAGTTCAGGTTGAGGATTTTCTTTAATTTCTTCTTCAGCTTTTTCTAACTGAGTTTCAGTTTCATCATTAGCCTCTATTATTACTACTTCTTTTTCTTCTTCGGTAGTTTCTTGTTTTTCGGCGTGTGCTTCTCCCACTTCTTTGCCATCTGTGGTTTGTTCATCCACATCCACTGTCTTTGCGCTTGACTCTTGAACGGCATCTTGTATTTCTTTTTCTTTAGTTTCTATAGCTTCTTCTTCTTGCTTTTTAAAATCTACCTTAGTAGTATTGTTTTCTGTTTTGGAAAGCTTTTTAGGTCTTCCTGGTTTCTTTTTCATTTTAAAGTCACCTTCTTGTTTTACTTCTTCTGACATAATATAATATAATAGTTAATAATTAACGAGGACCAAACGCTTCTAAACCAAAGGAACCATCAATAGTATCATTTCCTTGAGATTCAAAGTCTTTTGGTAACCCATCTTGTTGTCTTTGTTGTATCATTTCACTCTGTTGAGTGGCTTGCATTTTTGTTCTTTGATCTTTTCTGTTTTCAATTTCACTGATTTTATCACTCTCATTTTTGACTTGAGCTTTAGCCAACTGCATATTGTACTGAAACTCAATTTCCATTAATTGTTGTTTTATTTGAGCTTCTGTCTGCATTCTTTGTATTTCAAATTGAGACTTACCTTGTTCTATTTGTAAAGAAGATTCCGTTAAAGCCTGTTGTTTTTGTACTTCAAACATTGCGGCTTTTTCTGCAGTTTGTTGATTAGCTTGAGCTTGAGCTTGAATGTTTTGTTGTTGAAGTTGTTCTTCTCTAGCTTGTTTTTGCTTTCTTCTTTTCTTTAATAACTCATTAGCTAATTTAATATTATTTATATTTCTAATATCTATAGCATCTTCTAAATCTATTCCGCCTGCTCTTAAAGCTATTTGAATATTTTCTTCAAGTTTAGCTTTATCTTCATCGTCTGGCTCTAATTCAATATATATACCAAAATCGTGAAGTTCTTTTGTCATTAATTCATCTAACGTTGCCGAATTAAAAGTTGTTATACTATCTTGCAGAGCAATTCTAGTTATAGGAAACATTAAAGAATCAGATATTCTTCTTGATATATTTTCACAAGCTTTTAAAGTTAAGTACAAACTAGCTTGTAGTATGTGACGAGTAGCTGTGTTAGAGTTAGCAGCAGCTAACTTTTGTAAACCAACTAATGAATCTCTATCTGGAAGTGATCCATCCCTAGCCTCGTTAAGACCCGTAGTATCTCTAATCATTTGTAAATAGTACTGATAAGTCTGAATAAGACTTTGTATTTTAGCCCCACCACTGCTCGACTGTAGCTCTTGTATAGGAATTTTACCTCTATTGATTTCACCTTCTTGTGTTAATGATCTACCTATAACACTACCAGTTTGAAAATACATATTCAAAGCTTCGGCTGGATTATAATTTGTTCCATTACCTAAGTCAACTTCCGCTAAACCATCAACGTCCATATAAACACCATCAGGAACCATTCTAGCAAGCACCTGTTGAATCTTTAAATGTGTAAGTTGAATCATATCCGCAAAACCAGTTATACGAGACACTAAAGATTCTATTCTACCTCTGTACATTTTAGGTGCACATATTTGGTAATTCATATTAACCTTAGGAGAGTTAGCAAGAGGTCTAGTCATATTAAACGCTTGTTGCCACTCTAACATTATAGGATGTCCTAGTATTTTAGCTCCACTGTATAATACTTCTATTGTTCTTGAAACTCTTTTAAACGTATCTGCTTCTGGTGGAAGAAATGTATCTTCTTTTTCTAAAGCTTTTTCTAAGCCAACAGAAGTTTCTTTTATTTTAAATACTTGTTCAATAAAAGTTTTGTATTCAAAAAATAAAACTTGGACAGTGTTATCATCGTATCTGCCATTAAAGCTATTTAAATATTCAGAATTACCTTTGTATTTTTCTATCTGTTCTATCTCAGCTGGAGTTAGATTTGGAAATTGTAGTTTTAATTGAGGGATGGTTAAATACTTTATTTCACCCACGTAGTAAAGATCTTCAAAATTTGGATCTTCAGTATAGGACCAAACCATATTTGCTGGATCGCAATAATCTACAACAACACCTTCAGATTTATTCCATGTGGTTTTTACAGCCGCAATACCTAATATTACTAAATCTTCATTTAATCTTTTTCTTGTTAAATCATATTTATTTTTAGCAAGAACTTGATCAATAACTTCTTCTTCTGCTATTTCTATAGATTGCTTATAGTTAAGCTGAAGATGCATAGGTAATTCATCTGTAGACTCAGGAGTTTGTTGAGTTTTTTCAAAGTTTCTTAAATCCATTGAAGGAAACATTTGTTCTACAGCTTCATAGTATTTTTCAAGCATTATATCTTGATAAAGCTTTTGAGCGTAATCAGTTCTTTGTTTTCTAGACTCTGGATCTTGAGCCATTGTTTTAACGTCATAAGTTCTTTGAGACATTCCATTAACTACGATATCAACAAATTTAGGAATAACAGGGACAGGTTTCCAGTCTAGATTTAAATAAGATAAATCTCCATTAATAGCTAATTCATCTTTGTACTTTTGAACTGGTTGTTCTGCTCTAGCGTATAATCTTAAATTATGAAACCAAGTGTAGTTGTTATAAAACTGATAACCAGCACCTCTATAGTTTCTAAACCATTCTCCTTCTATAGCTCTAGCAACAGCTAAGCCATATTCTTCTGTATTTTTTTCTGCGACTGGCACGGTTTGATCAGGGAAAATACTATTGCTATTAGTGTATATCTGCATTTATTTATATATTAATTTTTGAAATATATCCAGTGTTGTCATAAGTCTTCATGCCTAAATTGAATTTTTTAATTGTGTTTAAAGAGTTGGGTCTATATCTATTTTTATTACACGCCATAATAGCAAGTCCAGAACTTATAGTAGCATCGTGCTTTGTTCTATTATTGATATCAAAAGTAGCCCAATCTTCTAGAGTTTTTTGGAAATACATGTCTCCATGATCTCCATCAAGTGATCCTATGTACTCATTTATATATGTTTCAATAGCAGCTGCGTGAGCTTGCTTAATATCTTGACTAGAGTTGGGTATGCCACCTATTTCTCTTTCAGTTATAGAAAGCTTGTTCCAAAGCTTATCAGGTCTATTCATGCTAAAACCTCTATAACCTCTTCTTTTAAAATGATAAAGCAATCTTGGCTTATTGTTTTCAGCTAAAATTGGCATACTGTAAAATACACAAGCCATTAACACATCTTCAAAAAACATCTCCGCTGTCTGCGGTCTTGCTATATATTCCAAAAAAAAGTGATTAGGTGGAGCATCTTCCATGGAAAATTTGGTTAATCCGTGAAGTGATCCTTTAGACCCGCGGCCATCGACAGTACCACTAATATCATAAGAGTCACAACCAAATGCTCCGACATGACTATTTCTAGGGTATTTAGATCCATTTTTTTCTATAATTTTATTTTGTAATTCAATTGGAGGAACCCAAGAAACTGTAAACCTACCATTTGGATTAGGCATAAATATAACCTCTGTATCTACTATTCCATTTCTCCATTGAAAATTACCTACAGTTACATTGTTTATTGAGTTAGAATATTCATTATAATCTATTTGTTGATATATCTTAGTAAGATTAAACAAGCTATTTTTAGCCTCATCTCTAAACGCATGAGCTTCAGTGCGTGGAAATTGTCTGTAATATTCGTTTAAACTATCTTGATCTTCTTTTAAACCATCTACTTCGTTGTCCCAATGCTCTATTACTCCGATTGTAATTGGGACACCATCGATTCCGACTGTTCTATCTTTTGGCGTAGTGAATACAGGTAATCCAAAAGTATCCATGAATCCTTCGTAGTTCCATTCCATAGGGATGAAAAGAGAATACAATCCGCTACTCGTTTGTCCGTTTCTATTTCTTTTTGTAACGTCTGAATTATAGTAGAGTTTTTTGAAGTTGTTTCCACCTTTGTCTAATGCGTTTGAAGTTGAGCCCATCATACATTTGCCTACGATTTTACGTCCCAGTCTTAATGTAGTTTTAGTAACTCTCCAGTTGTTTAATATGTTATCAGGTCTTTCCCATTTACCACTTTCATCATGTGCTAGTATTTTTAGTTTTTCACCATCATAAGAGTTATCACCTGTATTTTTCCAATCTATAGTTGTGTCAAGACCTTGTAGTTCTTTTAACTTAACGTTGTCATCTAATTTACGTCTAGTAAGTTTTGAAGCTGGGACTCTATATGCCAATTCGGTCTTAGGACGATCCATACCATCCTGGATCGGCTTGAAGAAAAACGGATAGTTAACGGATATCGGGACAACTTTATCTGTGAACATTTTTTTAGCATCTGCTCCAGTTTTTGAAAGGATACCGAATCTAGCGTCTGAAGATATTGTGGCTTGGTTGACAAGTTCAGCGGACGACATAAACGAAAATCCAGATCGTCTGTTTTTAAGGTAACACATTCCGTAGCATCTATTGTCAGCTTTGCAAGCTTGCCAGAATATAAAAAATAATCTGTTTGCTTCTCTATAGTCGGCTGAACCAACATCGATCTTTGACCACTGCAAATACATATAGTGAGTGCCTGTAATGTAAGTAGGCACACCATTATTATAAAACCAGTAACCCTCTTCTCTTCTCTTAAATTCTTCATCTATATAATCAAACCATTTTTCTTTAAAATCTGTAGGATATTCCTCCCAATCAAATCTGCTTTTTATTCTGGCTAATGCTTTTGGGTATTCTTGTTTTTCCCAGTATTGCTCCTTTTTAATTTCGCTTCGTTTAAAAAGTTTGTCTGCTTTTGGTAAAGCAATACGGAGGTTTTGAATTTCAATGATCTGTCCAATTTGTCCAGTTTTACTAATTACTATAAAATCATAATCCTCATTATAACCATACTCCCATTTTTTTAATCTGTTTTGTTTAGATAAAATTTTAGGATTTACAATATCTTTTACTTCTTTCCAAAGTGATTGAGCGTAACTCATTTACTTCTCCCTTCTGCAAATTTAAAAACCCTTTCTTCTTTTTTATCTTTAGGCTTTTCATTAAGCATTTCTTCTTCTTCCTGTATTCTACTGAGTATCTCAAAAGCGTCCATTATAGCTAGTTTTTTAGTAGCGGCTGCGTTTTTAAGTCTATCAGCTGATACATCATCTTCTGAATCTACAATTTTTTCTTTAGCTACTTTTATTAACTCTTCAATTGCTTTTTGCCCAGCTAGGATTATTTTCTTCTTCGTTTCCTTCGTGTTCATGTGTTATAGCTATATCATTAGATTTCATACAATAAAGACGCTCACCTTCTATAATAAACTCAAATTCAGAGTCTGGGGTAAACACAACAAGCGCACCAGGTCTTAATCCTACGGCTTCTAAAGAGTTATTAGAATATTTTAATATACCAAAGTATTCTTTTTCTTTCTTGTTATATAGGTCTTTTATTTCTTTAATAGGTTTAACAAAGCAATAGTCTAAATGACATTTGTTATTATACATATATATCTGATCCAAACTGCAGAAGTATAAATCATCTTTAAAGTAAGTCGAACTATTTCTTTCCTTACCTTTTTGATCATACCATCTTCTAAATAAATTGTGGTGAACATACACTTTGTCATTAGGTCTTATATCTGTATCAAAAGCTTCTGGAGTAGAAACTACAATTGCTTGTTTGCTTACAAACTTATGATCTTCTATAGAAGTGTTAATGATAAGTTCTTTATCATCGACACTTCTTACATTATCATACCTTTTGTCATAAGGTTTAATAATGAAATTATACAAGCTTTTCATTAATACTTTAAATCAAACTCTACCGCTATAGCCATATTTTTATTGAATTTTTTCCAAGGTAAAACCTCCTTGTTTTTCTCAATATAAATAGAATACTCTCCAAGTAATTCGTCTTTTAATATAGTACATATAGTATGACCACCGTAAACTTCTTGACCAACTGAGTAATGCATTGCATCATTTTTATAGTCAGAACCTATGCTTATTTTTCTTATTATACTAGGCATCTTCAGCTTCTAACTCTTCAACTTTTTTTTCTATTTCAGTATATTCTCCAGTTTCCATGTCTATATTAACATCGCCATATTCTGATTGAAGTTCTTTTTTATAACTTTCTAAAAGTTCATTAAGTCTAGCTACTTCGTGTAGTAAAGAATGTTTTTTTGTTTCTACAATACCTACGTCAAAAACTACTTTATCTATAGTCGTATAGTATTCTTTTACTTGCTTTAATTGTTCTTCTTTAATCTTCATTTAATTTAATTTAATTGTATTTTATTTTACTTTGTTTCTTCTTTCTCAGGACTAGTCCAATCCGGAGTAGCCGCCAAAGCTAAAGCTTGTTCTTGATTTAAAGTCTGTAATGGAACTACTGAACCATTAGTAATAAAACTAGGAGTTACTTGATAAGATAGCATAGCTTCTGTATTAGCTATGTTTCTTCTCATTGTTTGTGAACTTGTAGTATTTATCTGACTGAAATCGATTAGCTTAGTCTGCGTATCTATATCTATCACTATATATGTCGTCATTTTTACTTATTTAAGGTACATTTGTTGATCTGCCTGAGTCTGCTGGGTTAGTTACACCGTCTGCGTAATCAGCCATATTAATACTGTATGAGTTATTTTTGCTGTTCTGTATGTCTCCTTTTAGACTTGATATTGTTAAGTTTGATCCTACACCATTAGCTGTAGAACTAGGTGCGTTACCTACTATATTTTCTTGAATTACATTATCACCTGTAGCATCTGTTGAACCAACCGCGTCTCTAGCAATTAAAACAGAACCGTTAAAGTAAGTGTGATCTTCATCCATAGGCCACCAATATTCGGGTTGACCTGGAGTAAAACTAGTATTTAAGTTTGTAGGAACACCGTTATTATAAACATCTAATATTTCTTCTTGAGTTAATACAGAATTCCATATAGCCATATTAGAAAGATCACCGTCGAAGTTGTTTCCTCCTCCAGGTTTTCTACCTAGTTCTAAGTCGTTTCCACTACCGTAGCTCCAGCTAACATTAGAGCCGCCACTTACATCAGCACCGTCTATATACATTTTTATTTCACTAGCATTTCTTGTCCATAGTACGTTATACCAAGTATCAAGCGCAATGTCTATATTGCTAACTACTGATTCTTCAGTTGGATTACCCCACACTGCGTTTAATTTATTTCCACCTTCATCTGTTAGAAAAACTAACAAAAACCCTATACCGCCACCTGATATTCCAGTTTGATACACTCTATCGTAATTAGTAAATGTATCAAATTTCAACCAGCAGGAAACTGTTATGTCTGTGTATTGAAAACCAGGTCCACAGTTAAATGATTCGTCTAAACCATTAAACAATACACTATAATTACTAAAAGGTAATTTTCTAGTTAAGTCACTTTGCACTAAAGCTGTTCCAGGTAAAGTATCGCTTTCACCATTAACAACTGAAACGTTTTCATCTATTAAATTAGCTTCTGTCATACCTGAGCTTGTTCCTGTGTTACCATTTCCTGAAGCATCTGGAATACTCCAATTGGTTGAGAACGTAGCTGTATTATCAAGTTTATACCAAGCTTTTAAACTACTAGGTTCAACAGAGGCTGTAGGTAAAGGAACACCGTTGTTGTAAAGAGTTATTACATTTGGTTCTGAAAGACCTGTATTCCAAAGCTGTATGTTACTTAATTTGCAAGTAAAAAAAGCACTACTAACATTACCTCCAAGATATAAGTTGTCATTGTTTACAGCAATACCTGTGCCTCCTAATGTTGAAGAATTACTATATACTTCATCTTTATTTGAGTATAATTTCAAAGCACCTATAGCATCTGTTCCATCATATGTTAAAACTATATTAAACCAATCTCCACTTTGTAAATTAGTTATAGTCACCTCACCACCAGATCCTACGCCATTAGTATGAAATATAAAAAATTTTATTTTACCATTTGTTCCAGAATCGTATAAATACTGTATAAACCAACCTGTACTTCCGTTTCTTTTATAAGCTATATTTTGATAACTACTAGCATTAGTTGATGTCGTGCTTATCCAAGTAGAAAAGCTTAAAGCTCCTGCGTTATCTATATCACCTACATTAATATTACTATTATTAAAACTAAAACTCTGCGGGTATGCTGATCTATTATCTGGTACGTCCCAATGATCGGGTGAAACAGCTGCTGGTAGTGGGTTTGATATTGAACCTGAATATGCACCAGTATAATTTGTTTGTCCAAAAGTTTCTGTTAACAATGTTCCACTACTAGCTGATATAGTCATATCATATAGTGATATGTAAGAACCTGAGTAAGCGCTTCCGTGCATTTGAGCTCTTAGTTCATAGCTAGTACTACAGTTTACACTTGAAGGAGGCGTGAAAGCCCAAGAGCCTGTACTAGGGCCATCTACTTCTTGAAACTGAACCCAAGATCCACCATCTATTCTATATTCAAATCTAATTCCTCCGTCTGTCTGAAGATATCCACCTGTGCTTGTTAATGTTATGTTGTTATGAGCTCCTGTTATAGTTCTAAATGTTAAATAAAAACTGTCACTAAAACTATAAGCTCCAGTATCACGACATCTAAACTCGCCATTAAGTGTATAAGCGCCATCATCACCTAAGCTATAATCTGGATTACCAGTAGCAACCGAAACAACCCAAGGTGAAGCTGTAATACCCGGTGTTAAAACAGCTGATTGATTTAATTTGTACCAAGCTAATAAATTATTGTCTTGAGGTATTTCAGATAGTTCTAATAAAGGTAAACCATTATTATAAAGCTCTTCTATTTGACCACCTACGCCATCTGTTAAAGCTGTTTTCCATAAACAAACATTACTAAGCTCACCATTTAAACTTTCATTTGACCCACTGTACCTCCAGCCACCTAATGTTATTTCGCTATCTGCTGTTGTAACTGCTGGATCTGTTGAAAAATCTGCTGAATTTAATGTAGATACTTCTTGACCATCTACATAAAGCTTACCAGTACTTCCAGATCTAACAAAAGCACAATGATACCATTTATTAGCTTCCGTCATTACGTTTTGTGCATAAATGTAGTTGCTACCACCTCCACCATTATAAAATAAATATAATCTATTACCACTAACGTTTCTTAAAGCCATTGCTATTTGCGGCTGAGTCATGCTGGTAGTAAAACCAGTACAAATAAAAGGTTTATAAGCGGTTGTTATGCTATCTTGTTTTACCCAAGCGGATATAGTTAAGTCGCCTTGGGTTCCGTCTGCGTATGGACCAGGTGCGTCTATCTCCTCATTTGAAGCTGCAAAGTCAAAAACACTGTCTGCAGAAGATACTATATTAGGATAACCAGCATTAGCTGTAGGATTTGAATTATCACCTAATGGCCAATACGCTATAGGTTCTGCACCTGATATAACCAGGGGATTGTTTAGATTATATAAGTATGTTCTTTGACTAGTGGATAAAGCGTAATCAAAAACACAGCCTTGACTAATTAGACCTGAAAAAGTTCCACTAGAAAGATCCCATTTTTTACCTATGTAAAAATCAGCATTAGTAGCTATTTTTCTACTTAAACTAGTAGCTGAATTTACTTGTTGATTATTAATATAGTAATATGCGTTGTTATTTACCGTATCAAAAACTACACAATGATGTTGCCATTCTCCTTTACCTAGTTCTTCATTGCTTGTTATTAAAGAGCTGTTAACAAAGTTATTACCAGATCCGTCTCCAACAAAAAAACGCCATTTTTTATCAACTTTGTGATAATAAAGAAGTGCTCCATTGTTTCCTGTAGTGTAATTACCATAAAAAGTTTGATAATTACCAGTATTATAATCAAATTCAGGTTTTATCCATATTGAATAACTAGTGTTATAGGTTACTGAAGCAGTTCCAAATAAATCAGCCATTGGCCCACAATTTATGCCAGTAGTTCCAGTTGTATCAATACTATAATTGCTTAACTTATCTTTGTTAATATTTTCTGGTTGTCTCCATGTTGGAGCTATATAATTTGTTCCCATAATTAATCTCCCATTCTATACCACGCGTAAGGCGCTCCAGTTGATAATGTGTCTAACTTAGCTGTTTTACCAGGATTGTCTATTGTAGAATCATATATAAGTTTTATATCATCTTTAGATAACGCTCTACTAAAAATACCTATTTCATCCATAAAAATGTCAGTCGAAGAAACATTTAACGGTGCCTCTCTATACGCGTTTATTAAACCATTAGCGCTAAGGTTTGATCCGCTAACTTGTAAAGATTGTGGTCCAGAAACAGAAGAGCTTGTATTTGGTTGTCCATTCACATATATTTTCATTCTGTCCAAAGCTGAAGCAGTTCCATCCCAAACATAGACAGCGTGATGCCATACATTTACCCCTGAAACTGGACTATCGCTTGTTGTTAACGTGGTTTCTGTAGAAGAACTATCTCGTAAACTGAACCTAACATTTGGCCCAGTTGCTTGTGCGGTGTATGTGCCCGCAAGATTTTTTCCTGACCCAACTAAATAATAATTTACAATTATTGAGCTAATTTTAAACCAAACAGAAATAGAAAGCCCGCTGTTAGTATTTGCTTCAGATATTATTCCACTCGTAAAGTTAGGTATTTTTATATGCGTGTTAGAAGAAGCATCAAACTTAAAAGAATAAGTATTGTCTATTAAATCAACAGTAGGTAGAGCTGGACCACTACTACCTCCGCCTTGGCCAGGTAAATTAGCCAGATCATATATTTGAGTACCTATACCTATACTCATCTTAGAATAAAGCTACTATATCACCTGCTGAAGCTGCTGTTGTTCCATCTGCTAAAGTAGCGCTAGTTACATGAGTAACTAATATAGGCAGGAAAGATCCAGCTGCAACACCTTTAAAGTTTACAGTTGTACCACCTTCCATTATAACTTGAATAACACTCATAGCAACACCTACATATAAACAACAACCTCTTTCAGTTGTGTTAGCTATTTGTGTAGCTCCAGGTGTTAGGCCTATAGCGTCATGAGCAAAAACCCTAGGTTGAGCTTGAAAATTTCCTTCTAATCCTCTCATTTTTATTTTTTTATTTTTGTAATTTTTTCAGCGCCTCTAGATCCAAAGTACGCTACATATACTGTTATAAGTAAAGCTTCTAATAGTGAAACCCAACCTGTTTTAATTTCTAATAATACTGTAGAATCTAGTATTATAAATATCGTCATTGCTAAAGTTAAAAATATAAGTGTCATAGGTCTAGTGTTTTTACTAAGCCATGAATCACTTTTCATATCACTAGCCCATCTACTCGAGATGTTGTTCATTTCTGCTATATCTTGATCTAAAAGCTTTAAAGCCATTTCTTTATCTTCAGGTCCAATACTAGAATCACTTGATATAAGATTTTTTACTATACCTAAACCTCCTTGGTCAGGTAAAAATTCACCTACTGTATTTAAAATAGCTGGGGCTTTTTCTTTTAAGAATTTTCCAACTTTAGTTTCTTTAAACTTTTTCTTTGGCTTGCTCACTTCCTGTAGAATTTACCTAATACTTTACTATCTAATCTTTTCTGAAGTTTTTGATATTTTTTCTGACTAGTATTAGCTGTTGTATTATGTTTACCTATTACAGCTCCTGTGCCAAAAGCGTCGTTTTTGTTAACATTAAATCGTGCGGCATATCCATCAGCACCTGTTAAAGTGTTTTGACCTATACCTTGATTCATATGTTGCGTGTTAAACGCTCTTTGGTTAGTGTTAAATTGAGTTTTATTAAAATTTTGAGCCGTATTGAATCGATCCGATGGAACTTTCGTACCATTAACTAAGTAATTAAAATCCTTTTTGTGAAGTTCTTTTTGTTTGTCTTGCCCCATCTTCAGCAATTGTCTCTTTTTATTTATGCCTACTTTTTTATTTTCACCTCTTTTAATTTCATGTTTAGCTGCACGTCTAGTACTATATATCTTGTTATTACCAGCGAAGGATTTTGCATTTCTTTCTAACCTAGTATTACCTATTACGCCATCCATGTCTAAATCTACAGCTCCTTTTAGCTTTTCAACTTTATTTCTTTTTGTCTTTCCTCTACCACCTTTTTTTAAAGAATTTATTCCTCCTTTAAAACCAGTATCGCCCTTTGAAATTATTATAGGAGAAGTTGATTTTTCAACTTGAAGCTTTGAGTAAGAGTCCTTACCACTTACAGGGTTATATTCAAACTCTGGCGCTACTTTTGTAACACCACTAATATTTGCCTGTTGATTTCTACCAAGACCTCTGAAAATTTCACTTCCTAGAGTTGCTCCAGATCCTGTGGTCGCTCTACCTCCGTCATTAGAAGATAAGTCATAATCTTTAGTTGAGTGAGAACCAACTTTAACTGGAGAGTATCGTGAGTTTTGAGTAGCCGCTCTCATCGCATCTGCATCTTCAAAACCAGTAGCCCCTGAAACAAAATCAAAAACTCTACCTCTTCCCTGGGAATCTAATTTACCCATTTGAGTAAGGTTATTTACACCACCACCCATATCTTGTCTTAATTGCGAGTCTTTAACGTTATTTTGAATTGTGCCTCCTGTATTTGTGTCTATAACTGTACTAGCTCTTTGACCTGTTGTTGGATTAAAAGGAGAACTACCCTTGCCAGTCCCTCTGAAATATGGATTAGTATAAGTTCCTGAAGGTTCGCTAACCCTCGTTGCTCCTTGACTCATCTCAGCATCTGTTAGAGTTGCATCATTCCAATCACCTACTATTGATCCTATTAATTGATCACTTCCGCGAAAATTTTCCATTCTTGGATTTGTGGTAGTGTTTATAAGGTCAGTAGGGTTTCTAAGCTCGTCTCTTCCAGACTGAGTTACAGTGTTTAGTGCTGTTCGCTGGCCTGCTTCATAAGCTGATTTGCTAGTATAGTTATTACCCAACGCGTCTCTATAAGCAGAACTATCTTTCATGCTTTGTTGCAACGCGTTATTAACATCTTGGTTGTATGCAGTTGAAGATTGTTCTGGTAAGCTTTTTAATTCTAAAGCTTTATTTTCTGGATCTTGGCCTTGAAAGATTTGTATTTTCCCTGTTGACGCTTTAGATTTATATTCACCATCTTCATCTGCTTCTTCAACTTTTTTCTTTGTTCTTCCTCTAAGCTTGTGTTTACTCTTACTGTCGTAAGTTGCTGGATTAACTGGAGCGTTAGGATTTAATTTTTTCTTTTTTTTACGGGCCATTGTTATTTTTATTTAAATGCTAATAAAAATTCTCTTAATCCCATCCCAAAAGCAACACCAGCATATAGTGGATGCGCATGTAATAAAAGCATTGCACCAATAACTGCATAAGCTATAGCCTTTGATAAAGGATGGTTTATTATTTCTTTAATAGTTTCCATTATTCTCCCTTTCTTTTACCAGTATAAAGAGTAGCTATACCTTTATCTGTTGATGAATCGAAATGTATTTTACCGCTTGATGGGTTGTTTCTTCTGCTATGATGATGCACTTTGTGTACTGATGACTCTCCACCTGATCTACTCATAGCACCGGCATGACCACCGTGTCTTTGTTCAGCATCATAATGCGCATCTTTTTTTAATGCATGTGCATGATTAAAATCATTTTCAGCTGCAGCTTTTTTACCGTGCTCTAGTTCGTATCTTCCATCAGCTCCTAGTTTTTTCTCGTGAGAGTAATCATCCATTGCTGACTCTTTGTCTTGATATTTATTCATAACTTATTTTCTTTTACAACCAAAATTATTAGCATAGTTAGCCATTTTGATCACGCTTGATTTATACTTTTTCTTATTTTTCATTACAGCAGAGGCAGCTGAACAAGCGTCTTTAAAACCGTTCTTTTTAGCCCACGCTGTAAACTTACCTTGATTTTTTTCCTTTATTTCAGGAAATTCTTTTTCTGCCATAACTATTGTTTATAAGGGAAATTTTTATTAAACCAGTCCTTACGATGATCACAGCCACAGCTAGCAGGTATAGTATCAACTAATTTTTTTATACCTGTTGCTTTTGTAAACTTTTCTATCGTATCGCCTAGTCCTTTTGATTTCATTTTAATATTTTTTCTTTTTCATTTTTGGCTTTGGTGCACTTTTCTTTTTACTGGATTTTACCTTTCCAGCTGGTTTTTGTTTTTTTCCGTAACCTGGCATAACTTTAATTATAAATGTTTATATTCTTCTGTCGCATCAAAAGATGGACATGCTTTATTTGCAAAATCCCTGTGTCCGTGGATTTGTGCTTCGGGATACATTGCTTTTAGTGTTCTTAGCACCGCTAAGAGACTTTCTTTTTGACAATCATATCTAGTATCTTTTGGGGTCTTACCATCTGCTTCTACGCCTCCGCAATAACAAATACCAATGCTGTTTCTATTCTGACCCTTCGAGTGAGCCCCAATTCTAGCTATATCTCTACCTTTATGTATTTCACCATATATGTCTATATAGAAATGATAGCCTATATCGCTCCATCCTCTACCGTCAACGTGCCAACTACGTATAGTATCTACTGTGTAGTTTTCACCTTCCCTGGTAGCAGAGCAATGTACAATAATTTTATTTATCTGTCTCATTTTTATCATTTTTTAACTTCCACCATCTATGAGCAGTATAACCAATGGTTACACACAGTAAAGTTATTTTTAAAAACGGCTCTAACCAATCAAAACTAGCGATCGTGAAAGAAGTTATATTAAAGCAATATAACTTAAGATCATCGATACCCATTATTCGTTTGCGTTAAAGACAGCGTTACCTTTGTAAGAACAGTTATCTATAGAAAATCCTGCTCTATTTGTAGTAGTAGCACTTTTCATTTTTCTTTTTCCAGCGTCAACAACTAAAGGGCTTTTGTCAACCCCTGCTGGTTTTTGTTTTTCTCCGTAACTTGGCATAGTATTTTTTTTATTTATTAATCTAATTTAATATCATCGTATGTTGTACCCATTTTAATATCGGCTTTGACAGATTTGTAAGCGGTTTTTCTATCAGAAACATCCCCTTTTCTATCATTTTTCTTTTTCTTTTTCGCAGCTCTCTTAGCTGCTCTTTTTTCTGAACCTTTAAGCTTTTTTGCAGCATCCATTTCTTCTTTATAAACATCTCTTCTTTGATTTCTATCTTCTTTTCTGTCTGCCCTTTTAGCTTTTTTAGCACCTTTTTTACCATAATGCATTTCACCTTTAGAATCTTCAAAACCTTCTTGTGCTGCTTCGTGATACTCTTCATACTCTCCTTCATTTTCTGCTTTAGGAATATCTGGAATGAATTGCTCATACTGACTACCTCCCATAGCTGCTTGGCCAGCTAGTCCAGCAACATTTCCACCTGCATCTACAGTTCCATATGCTGATTTTTGAGGTTGACCAGTAGCTGTACTAGTAGAAGATGTTGTTCCTCCAGTAGCTGAAGGATCATAAGAATTAACTGGAGATGAAACTGAGTTTGTAGCATTATTACCTGAACCAATAGGTATATTACCAGCACTATTACCCATGGCTAAATTGTTATATGTACCCTGAGTAGTAGGCGTAAAACCTCCTTGAGTTACAGGTGCAGCATTAGGTGGTGCTACAGGATTATTTAATGTTGAATATGGATCTATTGGCATTTTATCTTGTTTTGTCTTTATTTACAAAAGTGATAGCTTTTGAAGTTACCTTGTAACTATATCTACCACTCTTGTCTATTTTTTTAGTAGGCATATCTTCCTCGCCTAACATAATACGATACATTCTACTTATTAGCTGTTTGCACTTTGTGGATACTTTATATATGTGATATTTTTGGGTTGTGCGGTTTCTTTTTCTCCACACTGTGATCCACCCTTGTTTCAATAATCTGTTCCAGCGCCTATTGTCCCAGCTATATGAGTATGTACCTTTTTTAAAATCATTTTTAGTAAACAAATCTATTGCTTCTAAATATATTAATAACTCAAGGTCTGCATCATTAAGATTACAGGTTTTGCACGCCCATTTACGTATAATCCTATAATGTTTTAATAATTTTAATTCTCTTAAGTCTGATGATGTTAGTCTCATAGTAGAACTACTACATCAAATTCTTTTATGACTTTGTATTGTTCTTTTTCTATTTCTATATTAAATCCAGATGCTTTGTCATAGTATATTTCATTACCTTTTTTTAATACTTTGACATCTGCGCCTACAGTTACTATTTTAGCTTTTCTATATCTAACATCTTCTCTTTGGCTTTCTGCTAATAGCAAACCACCTTTAGTTTTTGTGTCTTTATCTTTTAACGGATCTATGACTATGTACTTACCAATTGCTTTCATGCTCTTATATTATTAATTACACAATCAGTAGACATTATAGTAGTAGCAACAGAAGCAGCATTAATTAATGCACTTTTAGTAACAAGTAAAGGATCTATAATCCCGGCTTTAACCATATCCACCGTTTTTCCTGTAACCACGTCTAATCCTTCACCGTTACTTAATGATATTTTACTTTGATCTATATTAGCATTATGCAATATTGTTTCATAAGGTTTTCTTATTGCGCAATATAGTATCTCTTCTCCTATTGATTTAGGTTGTAAAATATTAGATGCATGAAGTAGAGCTGCACCACCGCCAGGCACAATACCCTGTTTTATAGCAGCTTTAGTAGCGCAAATAGCGTCTTCAACTCTATCTTTCTTTTCTTTTAACTCTACTTCTGAATTTGCCCCTACTCTTATTATTGCCATTTTAGCGTTTAAATTTCCTAAACGTTTTTCTAATCTAGCCTTAATATTTTTATTAGAAGAATCTTTAATTTTGTTTTTTAATATTCTTACAGTTTCTTTAACTTCCTCGTTGTCTTGTAAGTCTACTTGTATAACAGTATTTTCGTGGTTAGTGATAACCTTTTTACATGTACCTAAATAATCTTCTGTTATAAGATCAGTATCATCTCCTAAGTCTTCATTTATAAGAGTAGCTCCTGTTACCTCACATAAATCTGTTAAAGTTTCTTTTCTTCCTAATCCGTAAATTGGTGCATCAAGTACGTTTACTTTTATATTACCTTTTATTTTGTTCATAGCAAGAGCAGATACCACTTGTTGATCTACGTCAGCTATTATCAATAAAGGTTTATTGTTTTTTATAACATATTCTAATACATTCTGTATTTTTCTAATGTTTTCAACTTTAGATTCTATAATTAAAACTAAAGGATTAGTCAACTCAGCTGTACCTTTTTCTTTATTGGTTATAAAATGATTGTTTTTTAATTCTCTATTATATTGAACTCCTTCAATTAGATCTACAACGGTTTCAGGCTGTTCGTTTGTTTCCATCATAACAACACCTGTTTCATCTACTAGCTTGAAAGCTCTACCAATTATCTTTCCAAGTTCTTTATCATTGTTAGATGATATTGTGGCTACTTGATCAATCTTTCTTCCTTTAATTTTTTTTGCAGATTTTTCTAAAAGCTTAACCACATTGTCAACACCTATATTGATACCTTCTTTGATATTTCTTAAGTCAGCTAAAAGCTCGTGTTTATTAGCTTCATCAAGTATAGCCTTAGCTAGTACCGTTGCTGTAGTAGTTCCATCGCCTGCGTCTCTTACAGTTCTTTGAGCAGCTTCCTTGATTAGGGTTGCTCCAATATTTTCTAAAGGATCCTGTAGCGTTATGTTGTTAGCAACTGTCACGCCGTCCTTTGTTATCTGTGGTCTTCCTTGTGCATCTTCTAGTATTACACATTTACCACTTGCACCTAGTGTTGAAGCTACAGCATTAGTTAACTTTTCAACACCAGTAAGAACTTGACTTCTGGCATGATTACCAAAAGCCAAGTTTTTTACTAGTTTCATTTCTTCCATTATATTTAATTAAATTTGATTTGTTTTGAATACTTACTCGAAGGTTTTAACTACTTTAGGTCCTTTTAAAAACTCTAACTTTTTAGAGTAATGTTCTATAGATCCATCAATAGCGGCTTCAGCACCCGCCATTGTTTCTCTTCTAGTTACATCAATCCAGTCTTCATCTTCAGGGTGTTTATATTCGGTTTGGAAAAACCCATTTGGCAATTGAACAATTCTCCAATTACTTTTTTTGGTTATATGTTTCCAATGGTCGATCACTCTTTGATCGGGTTGTGTAGCAGCTCTAAAGCCGCTGGTGTATAAAAACGTCATGTTATTTGGTTTTAGTTTAACGTTGGTTATTTATACTATCACATGATAGTTCGGTTATTTAATTTTTATTATTCAGGGCTTGTCACGTTTACAGATCTAACACCCGCTGTTAACTCATAGACTTCTACAATTAAAGGGCCAGCTGAGTAGTTACTAGATGAAGACATTGTACTTGGCCAATATCTACCTATAGCTATTTCTTCATCAGTATTTGAAGCAGTTGCTTTCAACCACAAGTATATAGCGTTTCCTGCAGCAGCGTTGTCACCATCTAATTTTAGTAAATCACTAACTAGTATATCTGTAGTAAAATTTATAACACAAAAATCATTAGTAACGTCATCATCTAACCCAACAGTTTGCCAACCATACGTTGGATTAGTAGTACTACCGTTAACATGGTGCCATGCAAAATGTACTTTAGCAGCGGATGCAGAATTTGCTGCTATTGATAATTGCGTTTTTATTCTTAAATAATTAGTTGCTGTAGTAGGTCTTTGTAAGGCTACTATAACGTCGTTATTTGCACCAGTTGTAGAAGCTGGGTTAAAATTAACTTGTTGAAAAGTGGTAGAATTTCCCATTAAAAAACGAGAATACGATGCTGTATTAGTTAGAGTGGTTTCAAACACTCCAGTTTTAAGTAAAGATAAATTACTAGTTCCTCCACTCGGTGGTACAGCCCAAGTATTGTCACCTCTTAAAAAACTAGAAGAACTTGGTGTACCAGTTGCTGATAAGTCTATACTACCAATTGTAACAGAGCCTGTAGCCGCCGTGTTAACTGTAGCTGCAGATATGAAAGTACCATTAGCGTTAGTAAATGACGTTACTCCACCGCTAGCTATAGTTATAAAACCACCACCTGAATCTCTTGTTACTGAAGTTCCGCCAGATCCTTTTATTTGTAGATTGAAACTGGTTCCATCATTTATTGTTAAGTTAGGATCTGTATTGCTTCCGCCTACTTGCGTTGCTGTAAACGATGATATATTATCTACTGTTGGAAAAGTTACTAACGCGCCTTCGCCACTTACATACTGTGTTGATGCTCCTTCCCATTGAAAAACTAAATTGGGAGTTGTGGTTGGAGTAGATATTGATAATGACAACGCTGCACTTAACGGAGATCCTGGATCTAACCCGCCATTAGTAGACACACTTGTTACAGAGCCTCCTGATACAGCGGCCCAATTACCATCTCCTCTTAAAAAGTTTTGGTAATCGCCTGCTTCAGGTTGAGGTACTAATCCATTTGATCCATCTGTTGTTGATGTAGCTCCTACAAAGTCAGAATAAGTGGTATTTAGCCACGGAACATTTACAACAGCTTGATCTGAAGAGTTTAATTGTAACCCATAAGTTCTACTAGCTATAGCTGACACAGTGTTAGCAGCAACAGCTTGATCTGTATCAGAAAATAATTTTATACCACCTAAAATTGATGATGTTGCAGTAGGTAAGCTGTATATAGTATCTGGTGGTACGTTCCAAGTGTTGTCACCTCTTAAAAAAGTAGTGCTATCTGTAGTTCCTGTAGCGCTTAAGTCAGCTGTTACGGTTACAGCACCTGTTGCTGCTGAATTTGGAGTTAAATTTATAAAAGTTCCATTAGTTGTAGTTACACTATCTACAGAACCTCCGCCTCCACCGCCACCTGTAGACGATATAGTGATATTACTACCACTATTACTAAGCGTTATATTGCTTCCTTTTACTAATTTGACAGTACTTACTACAGAACCCGCGTTATCGTTGAGTTTTACGTCTACATCTGCGCCATTTTGGTCCGATGTTAGGGTATATTGCGTGTTAATTAAAGATTTTAGGCTAGTTATAGTTATATTCTTAGTTTTCTTTCCGTCATTAGAGTCTGATATAAGTAATAAATCGTCTAATACGGGAGTTGCTACTGGATATGTGTATATTATAGCCATGTTTTACTTTCTACCTGTTGTTTTCCACGTACCTTCTTTCTTACCTGGCTTTAATTTGTAGTCGTAGTCTTCTATATAGTTGTCTTTATTTCTTTTTAAATGTCTACCATATATTAAATCTCCTTTCATAGGCCCGCTTTCCATGTTATACATGCTTTTACCGTCTTGACCTATGTCTTGGCCTGGTATAGAATAAGAATGTCCTAGTTCTTTAGCAGCTTGAAGTCCTGCAGAACCAGTTATCTTACCAGCTTTTCTAGCAATTAAGTCCCCTACCATGTTACTAGCAGTTTTACCTACTGCATTAGCAAATTTAGATCTTGGGCCAGGACTATTATCTGACACAACGTCCATGTTTCTTCTTGCTAATCCTCTACTTTTGTTAACAGAGGTAGTTACTACACCGGTTTTTTTGTTAGTGGCAATTTCAAACTCAGGAAGCATTGTGCTTGGTTTTGGATCTTTACCTTTTCTTTTAAATGGATTTTCCATAATTATAATATTTTTATTTGTACAATTGTTTTTATAGCTATAATCAGTATATTACACGATATTGGTATATTTTACATAATTAAATAAAACAAAAGTGTGACACTAGCTAGCTATTCTTCTTACTTAGCTACCTAATGTCACTGTTATAAGATATATAGAAGTATAGTGTTGCTCTACAAAATAAAATTTCAAAGTTTTAAACAAAACCAAAAAAATATTTTATGGGTCCCCCTTGTTTTAAAAAAATGTTTTAACGATTTTTACGTTTTCAAAATAATATTTCGCCCCATGTTTTATGTTTTATTACTAGCACTATATTAATTTACAATGTAACTACGTAGCCATGCAGATAATATCTATATAATAACTAAAACAAATATAAACAATATGAAACTCTTAAATCTAATACCAATCACATTCATCGCTACATTAATAACATTAATCGCTTACAATATATATACATATGGCATCATTAATTACATATCATTCAATGGCATTTAATACAAAGTAAATACGACTTAAAAAAGATAATATAATAAACAAATAATTAATAACTTAAAATAAATAATATGAATAATTTAACTAAAAAACAATCTAACGAAATCACTAACTTATATGAAATGCTAACTAACGGCTGGCATTATACTAACCACCCAATGCATTACAAATTCATGCAAGCTCATAATGAATTACCTGATTATAAAAGCTAATTCATTATACAATGTAAATACGAACTAATAAAGATAATATAAATATAACAATTAAACTAAATATAAATAAATAAAATAAATAACTATGAAAAATAACAATTTAACTACTAAAAGATTTGTAATCAGAAAATCACTAATTGGCGAGAATGCTATTATTACATTCACTAACAATAAAAATATAACTTTCACTTATGACCATGATGAAATATACTCAACATATCAAGAAAAGTTTGAATCAATGAAGTGTTTTCAAGAATACAAATCTTATACTAACTCTAATACTGTTCCAGCTTTCGCAAGAAACTTAGCAGAAATAGCATAAGTAACATGTGACAGTTGCCTGTTACTATTATATATTAATAGGCTATTGTCATACTACACTTATATTTAATATAATGTAATATATTAAGATAACAAGTGTTATACTTCTAACTAAATAATAACTAATAAATAAATATACACCTTCAATATGAAAAAATTTAACACTAAAAAAGATAATGAAACAGCTAATGAAGCAATGTTAGCAATGATAGTAATAGTATGTGTAATAGTAATAATAAACTATGTTACAATGTAAATACGATCAAGTAAAGATAATATAATAAACAAAACATGTAGTTGATAGTCATACTTTAGCATGTATAAATAAAATGAACACTTGACTCCAACAAAACTTTAAAATAATAACTATGTTAGAACTAGAATTTATACCAACTGATCTAAGTGAAGATTCAACCTTTGTTCAAATGAATGAGAATACTTATGATGAAATAAAAGATATATTTGACTTTATGGAAAATGAGTTTGAATCAACTGACTTTGAAAAGTATATAATATGGGATGGTGATTCTATTCTTGACATCAAACACTTAAACTAATTAATAACTAATAAAAATAAATAACTATGTATAATCCTAACTCACCAAGTAATTGGTCATGGTCTAAAGCATTCGCAGAAATGGAAAAGACTATAAACAGAGCTGAACTCGAACAGCAAATTATAAACCATCTTCATGGTTACAAAGCTGAAGGTAAATTCCTTGAACTAAGTAAGTCACAACAAGAAGATCACTATGAAATTTTAACTCAAATACTATGAAGAAAATAATAATAGGTATAGGAGCATTGGGAGTAATGTCTTTTACAACAAATCAATTATACTTTGGAACTCAATTAGTTCATGCTATGAATAACATACAAGACATGAAAACTTGGATTGGTGAAGACGTAAATAGTGGTAGAATGACTGAAGAAATAGCTGAATATTACTACGAAAATCTTGACGAAACCTATGGTTTTATAAGTGACTTTCATGAAAAGCAATGTAAATAATACAAACTAAATACGATCACTAATAGATAATAATAATAAATGATAAATACAAAATACATATCAACTAAGTATCTCGACGCCATCATTCTCGATGACGACTACATCAAACTAGTCATCAACAAGGTGCAGAAATCTCCGTACGGTTGGACTAAACGAGATCTATTATCTTCACCATTCGGTGTAAAAACAAAAGCATTCACTTACGAATTTGTAAGTAATAAGGTAGACGAGGTGTATTCTACCTTTCCAAACGAAGAAATACACGAATTAATAACCAAAGTAAATCAATATAATAATGGTTAAACAAGCAATAATAAAGTTTTGTTATAAAGCCGTTGAAAACAAGATGTTAAAAATATACGCTATCACAATGTCTATAATCTTTTTATCACTATGGTTACCTGCAATGGTAAATGTAGTATATCAAATGCTTAAAATATACGGAATAATATGAATAAACTAACAAAACAACTAGAAAACCTGTACTCTTGGACACAATTCTATCAGCAAACTGGTAACAAAGTACAAATAAGAAAGTGTCAAACTGAAATCGCTCAGTTGAAAAAAGCGTTTAACGACTTAAAAACTAAAAAATGAAAGATACTAACGCGATAGACAAAGCTATTAGGCAAAAGTGTAGACAAGAGCTAGAATCTATAGTTAATAATTTTATAAATGAATTAGAAACTAAAATAAGAGGTGAATATAATAGTTGTAGCTTCTATGAGTTAAAACATGTTAACGAAAACAAAAGAGGTTTTAACGTTATGGGTACAAGTCAATTAAAAACAGTACTAAATAATATGCTAGTTACTGGTCACATTGACTCAATGTTAAATGTCAAATCAAGAGAATTAATCAAAAAACTAGAGTTAATATGAATGAAATACAAAAAATAGAGGCGATAACAAAAGATATCTTAGCCGGATACTACGGTACTACACAGAAATGTGGTACAGAAACACAAAAATGGCAATATGCTCACAACCAAGCAAGGAAAATCTTTGAAGGTGAACTAATTATTGATCCACTACATACTCCAGTAATATGAACGATTTTAGAACAGTACAAGAATATATGCAGTATCAAGAAGAAACTGCAATACCAAAACTAAGATGGTTACAAGTAACTGAATTAGCTAATAAATATGGTAATGACCAAGAATTTGGCGCAGAAGTAAGAAAATTAATTAAAAAATAAATTATGGATTTTAAAAATACAGTAGCAAACGAGGAGTTTGGAATGGATTTTGACCAACTAGGTCATAACGAACAAGAATGGGTGATTGATCACATAGACACATGTTTATCATGAAGAAGTTATTAATAATTCCCATGTTAATTGTTAGTTGTAGTACTTTAGATACAGTGCACGTACCAAACAATTTAAGTAAAATAGAAAGAAACTTAAAATTAATGGAAGACTATATTGAATATGATGTTCTTAATGGCTTAATGGATACTACTTCAGCTATAGACTATTTATTAATAATTAACAATACTCAATTAGGTATTAAACAAATGAAATACAAACTAAATACGAATACTAAAAGATAATAATAATATGAAAACAATTAAATTTTATCCTAGCAATAGATCAGTGATCAAGCTAGACGGCAAGAAAGTAAAAGGTTACACTATAGACAGTATACCTGAAGAGTGTAACTCATGGTTCAATTACAAAGGTTTAACTTTTGTAGTAAACTAAACCACGACTTCCACACACCGTGTCGTAGCGGTGACGAAGAAAAACAGTGGGGTTGAGTGACGGCTCAACTTGGACAGCGAGGTCAGGTGTTGACAATGTCAATGGTATATATACTAGCGGAAAACAACAGACTGTTCTAGACATGAGAGGTTCGAATCCTCTCTCTCGCTCTATGAAAACAATTAAAGTAACAATGAAGGAAATATACGATGCTATGAAGCCTTCAGTAGAAAAAAATAAAAAGAAATATACACGTAAAACTAAACACAAAAATGGCAAAGGAGAGAACAATAAATGAAATAAGACAAACTAAAGAGTATTATACAGGTAATGATCCTGTTAAACAAATAATGTCTCAACAAATAGAAGAAGAAATGAAAGAAAATATAAAAACTATGAAAGAATGTCCACTAGACCCTGTTGAAGAGGCTAAAATACTAATAGTAGATAAGATAACTAAACGCTTTAGTGACTTTCTATTCGAAATGGTTAACGAAGAAATGAGTAAAAGCTATGTATTCCAATCATCGCAATACTTAACTGAAGCAGGTTATGACGAGTTTGAAGATGAATGGTTTGAATTCTTTCACAATCATCATGGTGATATCATATACGAAGTGATGCAAAATATTACAAACTAAATACGAACGCTATTGGATAATATATATATGAAATGTACGCATAATATACCAAAACAAAGACTAGCACTCGGCTATACGACTTGCGTCGAGTGCTCTACAGAAGAAAAACTCGGCTGTATAGATACTATAAACCACAAAACTGGCAATACTATTCAAGTAATGTCACGTAGTGATGCAGATCAAGCATCAAAACTAACAAAAC
>WLWE01000151.1_pt1 | contig 60331 bp, 31 predicted proteins | sample 6718301 | NCBI WGS metagenome assembly WLWE01 (sample SAMN12718691, study PRJNA515312) | sponge metagenome | isolation source: marine sponge | host: Mycale hentscheli | place: New Zealand: South Island, Marlborough, Capsize Point | collected 2003-05-01
TCAGACTTGTTCAGATAATAGCACCTGCCCTCCAGGAATGGAGTGTGTGGAATTACAAGACCCGGATAGTGGAGTTGGGTATATTTGTGTACCATCCAGTGGTGGATTCCCTTGTGTAGATGACCAGTGTCCTAACGGATATGATTGCTTCTTTGGGATGTGTTTTGCCAAATGTGGCGACCCTAATGATCCAAATAATTCAAATTTACCAAATGGTGGAGTTTGTGAAGAGGGGTTCCATTGTCTAGACATTGATGGTACCGACTATTGTGTGCCCTATCCATTCCCTTGTGACTTGTACAGTCCAGGTTGTCCAGATGGGATGGTCTGCTACCATGGGGAGTGTTTTCCAGAGTGTGACTCCACACAAAGTGATGCATGTGAGGATGGATTCCAATGTCTAGAAATTGGTGGTGGAATAACCATCTGTTACCCAGATTTCCCACAAGAAGGATTCGTTAATGATGGTCCTCTGGTTATCAGAACAGAACCACTTGGGTATCCAGATGTACCAGCATCTGAAAAGATTGTCTTCACTGCCAACCAGTATGGCAGAAGTGTTCTAACCTTCCAGGGATTCGCACAAAATCCTGGTGGACCAGGTGGTGGTGATTGTAGCCAAGGTCAATCTTGCCCACCTGGGTATAGTTGTGTTGGTGGTATTTGTATTCTCACTCCCTGTGATAGTACTGGACCTGGCTTTGCTAGTGGTTGTCCCATAGGCACTATCTGTTTTGCTGGACATTGTTATAAGCCTTGTGACATCACTAAAGACAAACCCTGCGACCCTGGATTTGAATGTGTAGAAGTTACGCCAGGTCTTACCCTGTGTCTCCCTGGAGGAGAAACTGGTGGCGGTAAGTGTGACGACGGCAAATGTCCTGCAGGATATGAGTGCACCACCATTGATGGCGAGAAGTATTGTGTTCCAGTATCTTGTAGTGATCGTGTATGTCCTGACGGACAACAGTGTTTCAATGGATTCTGCTACAAACCTTGTGGTGGAATAGGAGGAGGACTGTGTGACGAGAACTTTGTTTGTGTTGAGATTCCTGCAATTGACGACTCCCTGTGTATGCCCATTGGTGGTGGTGGATCTGGTGGTGGATCTGGTGGAGATATTAACATCATTATTGACCCAGGCTGGTGGAACCCAGATGAAAACACTCAGTCACCCATCGGTAATGGTATCCTGATCCTGAAGGATAAAGAGGGTGATATTGTTCCTCTGTTCACAGCTAACCAGTTTGCGAACAGTATCTTTAGCATGAATCACCTGGACATCATTCCTCCAGGTAGTGGAACTCCTTGTACAATCGATGGGGATTGCCCTCCAGGCGAGTTCTGTGGTAACAATGGTAAGTGTGTTACTGGATCTGGAGATGGATGTAGTCTGAGTTCTGATTGCCCAGTCGGTGAGGTTTGTATTGATGGTAAGTGCTATGGTAATGGCACTGATGGTGGAAATGGTAACGGTAATATTGGAGGTGGGAACTGTTCAGCAAATGGTGACTGCCCCAGTGATGCATTTGTTTGTCTTGATGGTGTATGTGTTCAGAAACCCTGTCCTCCAGGAGGATGTGGAACCGGACAAGTATGTTATGGTGGATTCTGTTATGAACTCTGTGTTCCAGGTACACCCTGTGCAGATGGTCACCACTGTATAACACTCCCTGACGGCACTGACATCTGTTATCCCATTGGTGGTGGTGGAGGAGGAGGCGAGGGTGGCCTCAACGGTTGTACTGAAGACGCTCAATGTATTGCCACATTTGAATGTGATAATGGAATTTGTACACCAACCCCCTGTTCAGATAGCAGTGCTTGTCTGAATGGATATTGTTACCAGGGGCAATGTTTCCCAATGTGTAACAATGGCTCTTGTCCAAATGGGTATGAGTGTGTAGAGATTATTGATGATGGTGGTGGAACTGAAACCATCTGTTTACCACTTGGTAACAATGGTGGCGGAGGAATCAGTGGAGACATTAACGTTGAGATCAACCAATACCACGACTCTAAGTGGGAGTTTGTAACTCCAGCATCTGGTCCTATCAGACCCAAGGATAATCAAAGACATGTGATTCCCAATGGAAACACTACACTTGGTACCAATGGTACACCTTGGACCAAGATGTACATTGATGAAGGTTATGTAACAACAAAACTTGAGCCCAAAGGTAATAGTGGAACTGGTACTATTGGTACAAGCTCCAAGAGATTCTCAGCAGTGTATGCAACTAACCTCTACACTTATGACTTGAATCTTAGTAACGAATCAACAGAAGGAAACGATGTTGATGGTACCACTGGTAGCTGGACTATTCAAGAAGGTAAAGATGATCTATTCCTAATAAATAGGGTCACCGGTAAACGGTATAAGTTTGCTGTTGAGGAGGTTGATTGATGGCACTTATCTCTACTAATACTCAAAGAGACAATATTGCACAAGGAGCAACAAACCAACGCCCCACTGGGGCGAAGGGGATGTTGAGATACAACACGACACGTAAGTGCCTTGAGTACTATGATGGGTCGTCGTGGATTTGTGGTGTTAGATCCCATGAAGTACACAACGGACCTTGTAATGTATCCGGTTCAGACGGAATTATTGTCACTGGTGGAAACTTTAGTGCCAATCAAAGCGGAAACACCTCCAAACAAATAAAGGGAGATGTCGCTTGGTTGGATAATAGATACCTACACCCCCCTAATGATGACGCAGTTACTGCTGCAGTTTGTAATTTTAGACTACAAGATGGTAACGCACTGAATTTGCAATCCAGAAATATAAGTAGTGTCACCAGAGTGCGATCAGGACAATATACTGTAAGGATGTCTAGTGGTACAGTCACCAACACCAAATATGCTGTAACCACAAACTGGACTGGGGCCCCAAAAAATTCTGATAGACACGTCAAGATTTATACACAAAATAATGCGGCTGGTAATTTGAACAATTGGACAACGTCTGAATTTGATCTTGGGGTTGGTGGGGATCAGAACTTGTCCAACAACGTTGGACTTGTTAACTTGTCGGTGGTTAGGTAATGGCACTTTTATCGTCTACAAAAAATTCTGATATTATCGCAAAGGGTACAAATAGCCAAAGACCCAGCGGACAAGGTGGCAAATTAAGATTTAACACCTCCAGTAATAAATTGGAGTGGTACAGAGAGAGTAGTAATAATTGGGAATTTACACCAACACCTGGATATGTTGCTAATGGCAGCTTACGTTTTGCTAGTGGATATGGTGTTTCTATGAGCGCTACGAATAATCCATTTAGAATGAATGCATCCGCAACCACTTCAATAGGTTACTCAATCAATACTAATGAACTCGATCGTAGATACAGCACGACACCCCCGCCTCCTATTTTCAGACTCAAAGCTTCTTCCTCTTGGGATGCGAGAGGGGCAAATCCAGATTATACAAATGGGCATATCAAGGGATGTTCGATAACAAGAACCTCAATCGGAGTGTGGGAAATAACATTCCACTCAGGCAGCCGACCAATCCAAGATTTTTATGTTGTAGCTACAGCTATGGGAGACCAAAGAAATGGCGCGTATAGAACTCTAAAGATTCAGACTAATGGTCAGAACATAATAAAAATGGATAGAAATGGATTCAGAATAGCGTTTGGTGGTAATGGGATTTATGGTTCTCAAAATGACGGTGCTATGGGTGGAACGTATCAAGCATTTCAAGTTTTTACAGGCAGTTAATTATGGCATTAAATTCACAGGGTACAGGCGCAGATAAGTTTGCCAGAGGTTCAACTGGTCAACGACCAGCAACTCCACAAGGGTGTGATATTAGATACAATACAAGTCTCCACAGAATTGAATACTGGGATGGTGGTAACAACAGGTGGTCCTCTTTTGCAATGGAATCGGAGGTTGGTAATGGACAAATAAAACTTACTACAGGCACAGGACTGACAGGAGGTACAACAAGCATTAATGCTAATAGTGGGTCGAGTGTAACTCATACAGTATCGTTTGACACTGCTTGGGGTGACGGAAGGTACCCCAGAGGGTCGGATGGTCCAAGAGTTGGTATTGCTGCAGCTTGGAGTATGAATGGCCCATCCAGTATTTCATTACGTGAGTCATTTAATGTAGCATCTATTACGTCCGGGGGTGGAGGCGTCATTACGATAAATTATAGATTTGCACTAAATACTAGTAATTACTCGGTACACTTGGGAATGGGTGATAAGACACAAAGAGCCGAACTTATGTTTAAAATTAACTCTCTTGGTGGTGCGACTTCATCTTTTGGTAATCCACCAACCCGTAAAGATACAACCGGTATCGATTTAGCTTGGGGAGGAGCGTCTAGCCCTAGTTCTTCTGGTGGTCCGCCTGCAGGAGAAAAAACACCCTATCTATCTTTTTGTGCTCTGGAGAGCTAACATGAGTCAAGTTATTTTAACACCAGGTGTAGTTGGGAATGTAGCAGTCACATTCCCAGCCGAAGACACCCCAATTAGTGACATCACTGATCAATTTGATGAACAACAGGTAAGTTGGGTCTTAGTTGATCTCGACTCACTACCTCATAGGTATAACCTTTTTTTTGATGCATGGAGATTTGACTCCGCAGGAACTGGAGTAGAGATCGACTTAACCGAGTCAAAAACAATTGCAATTGTAATTTTAAGAAATGTTGCAATTAGAGCCAAGAGATTGTTTGAGGAAAGAGAATTCCTGGGATTCACTAATCCTTTCACTTCTGCAGAAGTTGGGACTCAATTGTCAACAACCATTGCTAATGTAAACGCTCAAACAAATATTGAAGATTTGTTTCAAACACTTGAAGCGTTCATGTTAAACTTTAACGTCGATGTAGAATCAGATCTAATGGCTCCATCAGTTTCAGGTAGATCTATAATTAGTCCCGACTATCCGTTATAATAACCTCAGTCATATTACATCATGGACCTAGTTAATCACTACAACATCACCTCTGATCAAGTTCAAGACGAGGTAAAGTTCCTCAATTTGAATAATATTAAAACTTTTCCTTGTTCAATTTCTCTGCGAGATCAGTTTTACTCAATGTGGCAGCGTTTTGGACCTGATGCCGCTCGCACTGCTACCATTCCTTACGTTTGGACAGGACAATGTCCACTCCCAAGTGAGTATTTTGATGTCGAATCAGGAAACTGAACAGGTGGAGCTCATGTACAGAGCTCCTGGAAGGCAAAATCACCAAAATTTACCTGAAATTTTGGACGAAATCATGACAAGACTTGAAAAAGTCGAAAATCAACTAACAAAATTGGAGACCAAAGAGTAAATGGCACAAGTTTTTACAAAAAATGGGGAAACAATGATCGTTCCTCACAAAAAAAAGACTTATCAGGGTGATGGACCAAGAACAAAATCTTCGACAAAGAGTAATTCCTCTCGTCGCAAGAAGTCACGAGGTCAAGGCAGATAATAAATAGACAAAAGAGGTAAACTTATGTCAAACGAATACCCATATCCAGAGTTTCTTGAGGAAACTATGTTTGCAGAACATGGAACTAAGGTACTAATCACTGATCCTTCCGCGGATGTCTATCTAGAACAGGCAAAAAAGAAGGCACTGAAGAACAAGTACCCTGAGTGGACAAAAGATATCAATTTAGACTAATAAATAGGAGGGTTAGACCCTCCTTTTTTATTGCATGGACGATTTAGACCTGGTTGCAGGTAAAACCAAGCTTCAAAGGAAACAAAAATCGTTTGTTGACATATCTTTAAGTTTTCAACCTAACCCAATCACTAATGATTTGACTGTATTGCTCAATGAAAGAGCAATTAACAATGCAATGAAGAATCTTATCATGATTGCACCCTCAGAAGTGGCGTTCAATCGTGATATTGGATCCAATACTAGACATTATATTTTTGATTTGATTGATTCAAGTACTGCAATGTTACTTGAGGACGAAATTAGGAGAACAATCAACTTTGGTGAACCCAGAGCCAAGATCCAAACTCTAAAGGTCGAAGCAAAAGAGGACAAAAATGAGTTCATGGTTTCACTATGGTATAAGATAATTGGTTATGACGAAGTGTTCTTCGTTGACTATGTACTGGCACCTACCAGATAACCCAATAAATAAATCTAAAGAGTCGGTAGCTCATGACAGCACCTGTAAAGTTAACAGAAGTAGATTTCGAAAATATAAAACAGAATCTGATTGATTATTTGAAATCAACCAAACGATTTACTGATTTTGACTTTGCTGGTTCTAACCTGCAGGTCATTCTAAATTTAATTGCGTATCAATCCCAGTTGAATGCATATACAACTAACATGTTGGCTAATGAGACGTTCTTAGCCAGTGCTATGTTGCGTTCGAATGTTATTGAGAACGCCAACATGTTGGGATACCTTCCAACATCAGCTAGGTCATCAATTGTGTTGTTTGATTTGGAGATCAGACTGAGTGCAGATAATTACCCCAATGGATTTCCTGAATATCTGTCAATCCGTCCAGGATCAGTTTTAACTGCTGGAACAGGCATTTCAAGTTTCACATTTAATTTCATTGACGAGCAAGTTTCTGCTATCGTCAATTCTTCTGGTGTCTGTAGATTTTTAAATGCCAGAGCATATGAGGGTAACAGACTATTTCATACCTTTACAGTAGATAAGACAGATTTTTCACAGAAGTTTGTTTTGATGAACAGTGATATTGATACCACAACAATTAGAGTAGATGTACAAGAGGATCCTTCTGAAGAAACACTGGTTGCTTACAGACAAGCGAACAATCTTGTAAAGTTAACAGAACAATCCAGAACATATTGGATTGAAGAAACTAAGGATTCAAAATATGAACTAACTTTTGGTGATGGTTACTTTGGTAAAGAGTTGCAAGCAGGAGCAAAGATTAGTGTTACCTATTTGGTGACAAATGGTAACCTTGCTAACGGAGTACAGGATCTTAAGAACTATACCTTCATTGGTAAAGTGTTTGATTCATATGGAACTAGAGTAACTGAAAACTCTCAGATTCTTGATTTGGGTATGATCAGTTCTGGGTCAGAAATTGAAAGTCTTTCGTCAATTAAGTTAAGAGCACCGAAGTATTATGGAACACAGAACAGGTGTGTGACAACTGATGACTATGAATCTATTATTCGTCAAATTTTTCCTGCTGTAGATGACATTTATTGTTATGGTGGAGAGACATTAGAAATACCACAGTATGGAAGAGTGTATATCGCAATCAAACCAACCACAGGAGATTCCATCTCCGCTATCACCAAGGATTACATAAAGAGATCACTCGAACCTTATCGAGTTGCGTCTCTAGATATGGTTTTTGTTGACCCAGATGTATTGAATGTTGAGGTAGTGTCCACAACTTTCTTTGATGAGTCATCAACCAATAAAGACTCGACTTCAATTGTGTCTGCTGTCAAAGATTCACTAATAAGTTATAAGATTGATAGTGTTGTATCTAAGTTTGGTGGCACGGTAAGGTACTCAACCCTGGTAGGGATCATTGATGACTCCGACAAATCAATCACAAGGAACAACACCACCTTCAGAATGAGAAAGGATGTGAAACCAGTTATAAACACTGATGCAACCTACACAATCTGTTTCCTCAACCCATTAGAGATTGATTGTAACAACCCAATCATCAGTTCTACTGGATTTAGGATGGAAGTCAATGACATCTTTGATGAAAAGGTATATTTTTTAGAGGATGACACTAAAGGTAACATTAGAACTTACTTCTACACTGAAACAAACGAAAAAATCATTGCTAATAACTATTTTGGAGTTGTAGACTATGAAACTGGTGAAGTATTGTTAGGTTATCAAGTTCCTATCAAGATTATTAACGTAACAACTGACAATGAACTCCTAGAGTTACGAGCGATTCCGAGGACACAGGATATAATAGCAAAAGAGTCAACTTTTATTAACTTAGATATCGCCCAGTCCTCTATTGGCGCTGTTATTGACACCGGAATCGCCAAATCATGAACTTCGATAAAATTGTAACTCCTTCGTCTCAAGTAGACACCACTTTACCTCTGTGGATTGTAGAAAACTACGAACGATTCATAGAATTCATGGAGTATGCACTCCAGAGCGAGGAGAGGATTGGTTTTTCGCAAAACTTACTCCAAAACTTACAAAAGTACAGAGACTTCGACACATTTGCGAAACCAATTGTAGAGTTTTCGTATTTGTCGCAAAGATTTAATGATTCTACTGAGTCAACAGAGGAAACTTACTTTCCAAGACTCAATACGAACTCTGGCGATAAGATTGATACCAATCGAACACGTATTCAACGTGATAAACCAAGATATCTGATTACTGCATATGAAGATGAGAAGTTGATGTTGTTTTCTGGGGAAGGATTCCCAGAAGAGAATGGTGTGTTGATGATTGATGATGAAATCATCTTATATCGATACAGAAAGGGCAATATTTTCTATGAACTCCAACGTGGTGCGTCTGGAACGACACTATTGGGTGACTTACTTCACGAATCGGTTTATAAAAGAACAGAAGCGGCAGATCACTATCCAGGATCCGAAGTCTACAACCTCAGTGGACAATTTCTGTCTGCAATCTTGGATTCTATTCATAAAACCTTTGCTACAGGGTTCGATGCTAAAAAAGTATCGAAGTTAATTGATAGATCGACAGTTTTAGAGAACATAAGGGACTTCTTCCAGTCCAAGGGAACTAAACTAGGCATTAAAGCACTCTTTAAGATTATCTACGCCGAGAATGATGTAGATGTGTCATATCCTGGTGATCGTATGATCATCCCCTCTCGTTCAACTTGGTATGAGGGTGTAATCATCAGGATGGTCCCAGTTCCCTTTGCTTTAACGAATCAAGAGTGGAGATACACCACACCCGATAAACTTATTGGATCAGAGATGGTCCTTAAGTCATATAATGACAATGAGATCTATGGATCCGTTATTATTGACTATGCATCCCATTATTCTTTTGAGGATGAGGTGCAATATGAAATGTATGTGGAAAAAGATAATATTATTGGGTCTACAATTGCAAATCCCAAGTCAAAACTGACAAGGGCACTTTTCATGTATGGAACATCAGATGATGGCAGAGATGTCACCACTGCAACTGTTGAAACCACACTTGGGTTCCCAGATAGTGGTATTTTCATTGTAGGATCTGAAGCAGTACAGTATGAGAGTAAATCATTCAACCAATTCTTCAATTGTAAGCGTGGATTCATTGGTTCTGACGCACCTTACGATATTGGGACCATGGTTATGGGTCCTTACTATTATGAGGGCAAAATAACCGATTCTGAAGGTGTAGAATTCCATTCTAGGGCATTTCCTCTTGGTTTAGCAGAATCTGTAGATGTTAAAGATCCTGGGTTGCTTCATACCACTAATGATGAAGTGTATCCTAACGGTCCAGGTAGAATTGACAATAGAGAACCAATTATGGGTTCTTTAATTGAAAACTATGATGATTTTGTTGCTAGTCAGAGCGTAACTGTAAATTTTGTTAATTACGTTGGAAATTACACTTATGGAATCAGTGGAATCTACTTTGATGATAAATTCGTGTTCGCGTCTTCATCAAACTTACCAATGGACACAATTGGTCCGTTTAGTACTGAGGATATTGAATTATTGGGAACTGAGAGATTTGAAGAGATTTTCAGTGACTCAGATGTTCTAAATTTGGTTGTCGATGGTAAAAGATCCGATCTTACAGTTGGTCCAGAGTTACAAGGTAAAAACCAACTCCATGTCATCCCTAGAAGGGAGTCCATCCTTCCTAACGACCAAATCCTAACCAAAGGGACTGACGCCATCGGTTTGTTTGTTGACGGAGTTCCCGCTTACAGTTGTAACGACCCACACAAGGTATATCAGGGTAAAGTGACCACTTTCACAATACACAATGGTGGTGTCGAGTATGTCAACCCAACATTAGTAATTAATGACGAAAAAGTTGACGAAGTCATCACTTTGGATGAAGGTACTGTTGTAGGTATCACAAATGACACAGATACCAGTTTTACCGAAAAACCAGAAGTTAGAATTAGTTCTGGTGAGTACGCAGACGTATTATTTGGATATGACAGATATGGAAGGATTACACATGCTGATTTATTAGGTGGCGGGCGTTTTTACAATGACCTTCCAATTATTACTGCAATCGACGCATCAGGTCGCGGAAAGGGTGCAGTATTTGCCTGTGAGGTTGCAGACGGACAAATTACGTCAGTAACCATAGTTCATCCAGGAATTGACTACGACCCCCTTACAACCTCTTGTGTCATCCAACCAAAGGGGTATGGCGCTGACGTTGAAGCCGACATTCAGTTTTATCACTATGATAGAAATTTTGAAATCAAAAATACTCAAAATTGGTTCTATGACAAAAACATGGGGTTTGTCTTTGAGGACAAGGACGATGTTAGAACAAATTATGGATATGTGGTCAAACCTCAACTCTTAGCTGATTATTTGGAAGAAACTCCAGAATCACACTCTCCAATCCTTGGATGGGCCTATGATGGGAATCCGATATACGGATCTTATGGATATGCAAATAAACGCGATGATTCAGATGGAATACAGCAATACTTTAGTTCTTACATTTTAGCAAAGGACAGATCTTCACTGATAGCGTCTGGTGGTGATTATGACACGATAGGAACACTTCCACCAGATGTACAGGCCCATCCAATGGGAACCTTTGTTGAAGATTACACTTATGACCCAGATGGTGCCATATGGAAACTTCTACAGCGTAAGTACATTGATACTGAAATTCCAGAAAGAATTAAGACTGGACCTAAGGGTAAGGAATATTTGGCGTATGGTAGACTACCAGATAAGATTGATGGTCAATATCCAGGATTGTTGGACGAGTGCAATTCAGTAGTGTGTAATACACCAGAGTTCCCTAAGGAGTTGTATCCTGATGGTGTTAGATGTTATTTTGTCACAACTCTGAAGGGTGAACCAGATTACCCATACATTGTGGGTCCGAAGTTCTGTAACAGACCCATCTCACAGAATCTCAATGTTCGTATCAATGATATCCTAACACCTGTTAATTCAGTTGTGTATGATTATGCAAGTTCATTTGATGAGACAAGACTCACATTTGATTATGATGTTGTAGAGAGGTTTAGGAATAGGTATCTCAGTCCCACTAAGAATGAATTAGAACTAGATGTTGTCGACACCCTAGATGGTGGCGTGTCTGAGGTACTGGTAGAGAGTGGGTTGCCTGCAACAACTAAGGTGGGGGACATCACTCTGTATGATAACTTTGATACTGGTGGTGCTGGTGCAGAAGCAAGAGTGTCATTTGTTAAAGGTGAACCTGTAACAGACGCAATTGGTAGTGACATTAAGACTATCCTTATTTCACATATCCAAATCATTAACTTGAATGCGTGTCAGTTCCTGAATCCAGATGGAACAAATTTTGTGGGTGATAGGTCACATGTGTTTGTTAGAGGTACACAGATTATCTCATCCTCTTATGCGAAAGGTGTAGTGTGGAGTTATGATCTGGAAACTACTGATCTAACTGTAATCATCACATCTAAGAATCTTATTCAGTATGGTGACACATTCAGAGATGAAAGAACCCAATTGGTTATGATTCCATATCTGATAGACACGGAAGGAAACAATATTCTGAGACACTACGATCTTAAGGGTGAGGAGGCACTGGAGATTGTAACTGAGAATGATATCAATGTGATTAGAGTCATGGCAGAGGAGTCACTTGATAAGTCAGAGTATGGAGATATCAGTCATCTGGGAACAACAACATACTTTGGTGTTATTGAACCAGACATTGAGTTGGACGATTTGGTTGCTGGAGACCTCTGGTATTCAGATAGGACTGGTAGATTGTATGTTTGGTATGTGGATCAGGATGACACTGCTCAGTGGGTGGTTACACAACCAACTGGTACAATACCTACAGAAGGTGCTCTTGATAAAGGTCATGGATTGAATGATCCAAACTCCAGTCCTGGGACACAAAAAGAACAAGAAGAGAACAAAGTTACTATCAGTAATTGGGCACCTAGTGAAAGAAAGGATGGTTCCCCACTCCTGTATGGTGACTTCTGGTGGTCCCCACAGACAGGTATCATGTATATGTGGTTTGGTGAGCAGTGGGTGTGTACAGACCCCAATGGTACTGTACCCATAGAACCTGAAGCTGGACCATCCGATGCACCTAACTGGTACACACCTGAGCGTAAACATCCCTGGAAACATGACTATGAGACCCAGTTGAATGTCATAGTTAAGTTGAGTGAACCCAGGGTTAAACCAAATGGTGACCCATTGGAGACAGGGTGTCTATGGTTCTCTCCAGTCACTGGTAAGATGTACATCAGGTATAGATCCAGATCACAAGCTCAGTGGATTATTACCAACCCAATTGGTATGATGCCAAACAAATATGCACTGGATATAAGTGATCCCAATGCAGACATTGGTGGACCAGTGCCACCCCTTAGACCAGGTCCAATTATTCCACCTGGTGATCTAGATGATGATCTTCTTCTCAAGTATCTTGGTTTAAACTACCTATGGTTTGAACACCTTAAACACTTTTATCCAGAGGACACTATTAGATTCTTCAATGGTGCACCTGGTTCAAGTGCCAGAGAGGATGCTAAGATTGTCAGTATTGCAGAGGGTGGAACTCCTGCTGCAGCTGTTATTAGAAGAGGCGATCCATACATTGCAGAGTTACTGGACGGAACACCAACTTATAATAAAACTAGATCATACTTTACAATCACTACTTCTGAACCACACTTACAGAGAGTAGGAGATGAGATCGTTATTGAAGGAGCAACTCAGGAATATCTGAATAACAATCATAAGGTTATTGAAGCGGGGTTTGTAACACCTGCTGAGGGTTATGGGGTAATAGAAGATGGTCAGGTTGTTGATGTAGTCATAACAAACCCAGGTGGTGGTTATACTGACAACTTCTATATCTGGTTCTATGGTAATGGTGGAGTAGGTGGATATGCATATTGTATTGTCAATCCACTTGGTGGGCCCAATAGTGGTGAAGTGAGGCAGGTCAATGTTGAGTATGGTGGGATTCACTACAGAAAGGATACTGCCAAAATTATCTGGCCCAATTACCTCAACAAAAATCAGTTTGCAATCTTTACACCTGAGACACTTGGGGAAGAAGCAAATATTACATACAGCACCAATTCTCAGTATCCACAGAATGAAGCACGATTCATGGAAGTCACTTCTACTGGATATCAGTATGAGGTGATGCCACCCATCGTTGGACTTTACAAAAAGTTCATTGATAGAGCAGAAACCAAGATTGAAATGGATGGCACTCAGATTAAGGATGTGGAGGTTGTATTTGGTGGAGTACGATATGACAAACCCAAAGCAGTATTTGTTGACCGAACAGGTAGTGGTTATGGTGCAGAAGCTTCTGTCAAGGTTGAGGATGGTATGGTCACAGATATTGAAGTGACTAAACCTGGCACCATGTATGTGGAGCCCGAACTTATCTTGGTGGAAACTAAAGGTAAGTATATCTCACTGACTGATGACATTGGTAGACTTAAGTCTGTTGATGTAGTTAAACCAGGTAGAGCCATATCACCTGACAGATCACTAAAACCCGAGTTGATGATACACACAAGGGTAGTTCTAAGATCGCCATCAGGTGACTGGAAGACAGATGACATTGTTTACCAGGGTATAGATGAATACAGACTGGTGACAGGGAAGGTGTGGGGTTATGATGATTCCACCCAGATACTCACATTATATCAAGTAGAGGGACATCTAAAGGATGGAGAGATGTTATATGCAGAGTCAGGTGCAACTGGATTGGTTGCACTGGAAGGTCAGGCAGATGCTCGTGTCGTTGTAGGTGGTGCTTCGTCACCACGTGGTGACTTCTTGGATGACAAGTCCAAGATTAGCGAGAGATACTCCGTGATCCAAGACTCTTATTATTATCAGTGGTTCTCGTATGTGATTGGTTCACCCATCGAGAAAACCATTTATGACTCAACAGTCAAGAGAGTGGTTCACCCGTCTGGATTCATTATGTTCTCTGACTTAAGAGTCAATGACATGAGAACCGAAACACTAAGAGCTGGCGATGTACAGTTCTTGGGTCCACAATAAATACCAAAAAGTAGGAATAGAATGGCCACAATCAATTCTAATGATTCCAGGACTAGAAACGCCCAAAATTTAATTGAGTCTTATAATGAGGCAGATGGGGATGCTAGTGCGTATCTCTTTATTGGTAAACCTCAGAACTGGGAGAATGATGCGGAACCACCAGTCCCTTTTAATAATGTCAAAGAGTATTATCAAGTTCATAATGACATGTTGTCATTGAAACGAGTTAATGACTTTGATGTTCATATGATGATTCCCAGGGTGTCCTGGTCATCCGGTGCAGTGTATGATATGTACAGACATGACTATTCTTCTGAGACTCCTTCGTTCTCAGGTGCTTCCAATCTTTTTGATGCTGTATATTATGTCTTATCGAGTAACAACTATGTCTATGTGTGTCTGAATAATAATGGAGATAGACCATCACTGGTAGAACCACAGAACATCTCTGATACACCATTTGTTACTTCTGATGATTACCAGTGGTTGAAATTATATAAGGTTGATACATTCAATCAACAGAACTACGCAACTAACAATCTTATACCTATTGTTGCAGATGATGTCACCCAGACAGTACCAGGATCAGTGTATACTGTGTTGATTGATGATGGTGGTTCAAGGTATACCAATAATCCAGACGGACCTATTGCTGACGTCCCTGACTATTACTGTAACATCGTTGGTGATGGCACTGGAGCAGTTGCCAAAGTTAAGATCAGAAACGGGATAGTTCAAGAAGCAGAAGTTATAAGACCAGGTAGTGGTTACACGTTTGCAAACCTAGATTTCACTCCCGGACGAATTTACAAAGGACTAGCACAATTAGACGACAAGCGTAATGGACTCAATCCATTGGGAGATGGAAGATTTAGATCCAGTGTCATCATTTCACCTCCAGGTGGGTGGGGATTTGATAGAGACCCCTTGTCAGAAGATTCGGTAAATGATAATAAGTCCATCGAACAATTGTCACGTCAATTATCTGCTCGAACAGTATGTGTCTTCTCTAACCTCAAGGACAATCTGACAGATTTTTTCACAGATACAACCTTCAGACAAATTGGAATTCTTAAAGAAGTTGAGTATTCTGATGACAAATTTAAAAATTCTGACACCTTAAGTGCAGTGCACTCTGTTAAGGTGAGACATGTTAGTGGTCCCGACGACTTTACGATTGGGGAAACTGTCACCCAAGAGGTTGAATACAATTACAATCTAGAGATTGCAAATGCCTTAGTTGTTGGTTGGGATTCGGTCAACGGGATACTTAGGGTTATCTATAATGAAACCACTGTTGATGAGAAGGGTGCATCATTTAAGATGCATAGGACAGAGAGGATTATTGGTCAATCGTCTAAGAAGATAGTACTTCCAGACTTTAACTTTATTGATGATTTGGCTGGACTAAGTTTCTTTAAGGGTTTTTCATCACCTGAAATTAAAAAACACTCAGGGTATCTTACTTACTTGACGAATCTGTCACCAATAACCCGTAACCCACAGCAAAGTGAAAGAATAAGCCTCACAATCACCTTCTAAATAACAAAAAAGTCACAGTTAGATGCCAGCTAATCATAACTTAAATGTCCCACCGTATAATGACGATTGGGACCCTAAGAAGAACTTTCATAGGGTGATGTACAAACCTGGGTTTCCAATCCAGACTAGAGAATTAAATCAATCACAAAACATTCTGCAAGACCAGATAGAGCAACTGGCAAGTAGGTTTATGAGTGATGGGGACAACATTGTCCCTGGTGGGATGTCCATTGCCAACCCAGTATCCTATGTTAGGGTCTCCACTATCACCAATGGTTCTGACCCACAGGAGTATGTTGGTTATAACTTGATGGGTGTTACTTCTGGCGTTAGAGCTAGAGTGAGTCATGCTTATGCATCTACCGAAGACGATGATATTACATTTTACGTTGAGTACGAAGATTCTGGCAATACGAACGAATATGAGACATTCCTGGAACAGGAAACGTTAGAAACAAATACACCAGAAAATTATACAGCAAAGGTTGGCGTTAGTGGCATCTCCAAACCAATAAACTCGTCTCCTGTAGGTAAGGGATCGTTATTCACTGTCAGTGAGGGTGTGTATTATGTGAATGGGTTTATGGTTCGAAATGAACCACAAACTATTACACTCGACAAGTATGGGGTTCAGCCGACTTATAACGTTGGATTCTTTGTTCTCGAAGATTTCGTTACCCCCAGTGAGGACCCTTCACTACTTGACAACTCACAAGGTTACTCTAACTTCGCTGCTCCAGGTGCAGACAGACTGAGAATTCAGTTGCAGTTAGGTAAGTTAGACTTCGATTCTATCGCTCCTGACTTCATCAACCTGGCGAGTGTTCAGAATGGACAAGTCCTAGGTAAGATCGATAACTCAGTCAAGTGGGATTGGTTGTATGATATTCTAGCTAAGAGAACATTTGACGAGTCAGGTGATTACATTGTTTCAGATTTCGCCATCAAACCGATGGAGTATTATAACAATGAAGAGGTAGATGGCGTTTGGGATATGGATGTGGATACCGGATTGTATCCTCCTGTGCCACGTAGTGGCATGCAGGAACAGATTTCATTTGAAGCGGCGGATAGTCTTTATTCAATCAGAGTGGATCCAGGCCTGGCTTACGTTCAGGGATATGAGTGTGGGTATAATAACCCATTGTATGTGTATGGAAATAAGGCAAGAAACGTCAACTTTATGGCGAATACCTTCACACAAATTACTGAGGGTTATAACTTAACAATCACCAATGTTCACGGTGTTCCAAGTTTACAGAATATTTCACAGAACTCAACTATCACAGCATTTGATACTCTGAGGTTATATCGTAACTTTACTGATGGTTATGTTGGACAGTCCAGAGTTGATGAGGGTAATGCTGAGTCAAGACCATTGTATTATGGTGAAGAACCACAGGTAACTGTACACATCGTGGCAGAAAGTGATATTGGTGAATTGGATGGATTCCAAGGACTCAATAATTACAATGTAATCTATAATGAAGGATCTAGTTGTGTATTGACTGGTGTTGACGAAGCAGATTATGTCAGAGGTCAACCCATTGGTGGTGCAACAATCCTAATTGCCAATGTTGTTAGACCCAGACCATCTGGTGTCATGCATCCTCGTTATATGGTTCCCAAGCAATATGTGGACCAACAGGATGGATACTATGGTTATAACTCCACACACAAACTCGGGTTTATTTCTTCAGTATACTTCACTGAGTTAGCTCTGGTTGAGGATGACACATCAGTTGGACAAAGATATGACTGGGAAGTTGGTGGTCTTGTTTTTGGTGTAGAATCCCAATCGTTTGCCACAGTAGAGGAAGGGTCAACTAAAGATTTCCTATTGGTATCTAATGTTATTGGTCAGTTTTTGAATGGTGAGGAAATCATTCAGATCTTTGACGGCACAACTATCGCTAAGAAGTCTAGACTCCTTAAGAATAATGAGGTTGCATCGTTCCAGTTCTATACTCTTGGTAATGGTGCAGACCTTGGGGCAGATACAGAAATTACAGTTACATCCATTGGTGCCAAGACAACACTTGAGAAAGATGTACACTTCACTCACGACTCAGATACAAACTCCCTTATTCCAACACAAGAAGGTCGTAAGAAGTTATACTCCTTCCCATATCCAGAAGGTAGTATCCAGAATGAGAGAGTGGATTACGCACTGGAAACCAATGTAAGTGGTGCTAAGGGTTACGCTATTGTGGCACCTGGTAAGATTACCAACACTCTGGGTAAGACTAAATCTATCTTCTCTAACCTTACATCCACTAACCTGGATAAGTTCTCTGCTGACATCTCAGTTCAGAACAATGTGGACTCTGAAGTTTATCACCTGGCAGATAAATCATTGTTCTCTGGTAACGCTGGAGAGAACTTTATCACCTGTGATAACTTTTCTGGTGATGCTTCAGACCAGTTGATTGCCAATGATGTCATCACATTTGTTGATGACACTGGTACATCTGTATCCAAACTGGTTCTGTTTGCGACAAAACCAGTTGGTTATGGAGAACAGAGAGCACAATCTATCATATACTTTACCACTGCACTTCCTAACAAAGTAACAGGTAAGACAGTTCAAAGAATTAGAGTCAAGAGTAAGGGTGCTGAGGATCAGGACCTGGTGTTTAAATTGCCACTTAAGACCGTTAAGTCCCTGGAGAGTGATCCAATCACCACCAGGATTAACTATAGGGTATACAGACAATTTGTTGAGAGTGCAATTGCTGGCGCCACTAATGTTACCCTGACTACGGATAGAGATAATGAAAGATTTGTTACAGACCCATCCAAGGTCAATATTGCGATCATTAGAAACACTGGTGGATCATCAATTGAACCTGTTGGTCGTTCAATCACAGTCACTAATGTTGTTTTAAATCAAGATGACAACAGACAGGCAGAGTTCGAACTTTCTGAACCTCTTCCCACAAGTTGCACCATCAAAGTTCTTGCACCAATACAAGTGATTGATGCCATTGCCAAACAGAAACTTTATAAGAACGCACTGATTCAGATTGAACCATCTACTAGTGACCAGATGGTGGAATTGTCTAAGATTCCATCAAACTCATTACACTCACTAGCAATTCCAGATGTCCATAAGATCAATGTGATCACAATGTCAGCAGAACCTGGTGAACCAGGTGCCATCGATATCACAGAAAATTATCTGTTGGATGATGGTCAGAGAGACAACTATTATGACATCTCTAGGATATATCTAAAACCAGGGAGACCACCAGCAACTGACACAATCTATGTTGATTGTCAGTACTTCGAACATAGTGGAGATGGAGACTTTTTCTCTGTTGATTCATATACTCACGATTTGGGTGTACCATACAAGGATATTCCGACTTTTGTGAGAGGCAGAAACCTTCCACTACAGTTGTCAGATAAAGAGGGTACAGTTATTCAGTTGAGAGATGCTGTTGACTTCAGACCTATTGTCAACACACTGCCAGGTAAAGAGAGTAAGATCGCAACTATTGTGAACGGTGTTACATCATTTGATTCAACAAATTACTTGGACACATCAAATGGTGGTAATGGATTTGTACCTAGATTACCAATTCCATTCTCTCAATTCCAGGCAGATATTGAGTATTACCTTCCCAGATATGACTCTCTGTTCCTTGATAAGAATGGACAGATGATTCTGATGGAAGGTAACTCTGCTGTCAGTCCACAACCTCCTAACGACCTTACAACAGCGATTAGACTGTATAACCTTTTCTTACCTGCTTATACCTTCTCTGTAGATGACATCACTGTCAAGAAGTTTAACTACAGACGTTACACAATGTCTGATATTGCTTCTATGGACAGAAAGATTGATAATATTCAATCCATTGTCACCCTATCCATCCTGGAGCAGTCAGCACTTAATATGAGTGTCAGAGACGCAGTTACTGGTCTGGACAGGTTTAAGAATGGGATTGTGGTTGACACATTTGCTAACCACGAGAAGGGTGATGTTGGTACCCTTCCATATAGAAACTCAATTGATCCTAAAAACTCTCATCTCAGAGCACCACACTTTACAGATCAAATTGAATTAGAAGAGGAAAACCAAACTGACGCCCAAAGGTTGGGTAGTAATTATGTGTCAAATAATGGCATTATAACAGTACCTTATGCCGAAGTAAGTTTCCTTGGTAACCCATTTGCTACCAATACAATCAACCTTCAACCTTTTACAGTATTCACTTATGAAGGTAATTTGAAACTAGAACCAGAGATCGATACCTTTAGAGACACTAACACACTTCCAGATCTTGTTATCGAAGACAACACAGTCTTTGATGCTATGGTTAACCTGACTGACGAGATGCGTCGCTCTGGTATGGGTACAGTGTGGGGTGACTGGGAAACAACTGGTGTGAGAAACACTTCTAGTACAAGACGAGAAACGGAAGGTAGAGCAACACTAAACATCACAGAAACTACAGAGTCTACAAATCAGGTTAGAAATCAGACCACCACTAACTTCAATGTCAATACTAGTTCGATTAATAGAACTTCTTATGGAGACAGAGTAACTGATGTCCAGTTGGCTGAGACGATGAGATCTATCCCTGTGTTCTTTAGGGCAACGAGACTGAAACCAAACACGAGGTTCTATGCCTTCTTTGATGACATTGAAGTTACTGAATGGATTTCCATTGACGAAATGGTGGGAACCTTCCCTGATGGTCAAAAACGATATGAACTTCCTGCTAACAGAAACAGAAAGGGATTTGGACAGAACTTGATTTCTGACTCTAGGGGTGTTCTTCAAGGTGTGTTTATCATTCCTAACGGGCGTCCTCCAGCACCAGAAACTGAGTTCAATGGTCGAATGGGTGCCATTCAGTATCAGACGAGTGGACCTACAAGATCCTTCAAGACTGGACAGAGAATACTGAGATTCAGTAGCAGTAAGACAAATACACAAAATCAGGATGAACTCCAAGCGTATGCAGAATCATCGTTTGTCTCAAGTGGTGTTATTCAAGATAAACAAGAAACGATTGTTTCCACTCGTGTTCCTAACATCCAGTCAAGAACTAGACAAACCAACTCGCAATCTAGAACACTTACCTCAACTGGAATCTCTGACGTCGATGTTGATGTGAGAGGTCCTGATGTTATTGAGAGAATCATTGTTGAGGAGAGAGTCGTAATCCAAGAAGTATTAAGACCAGAACCAGATGATCCTGTTGCTCAGACGTTTACAATTGACCAGACAAACCCCGATGGTGTGTTTGTTACCGAACTTCACGCGTACTTCCAACAGAAAGACGACCTACAGGGTGTTGAGACCTATCTGGTAACTACCAACGGTGGTGTTCCCACTACGACAATCATTCCCCACTCTAAGGTATCAAAGGACCCAGATACAATTCTAAGGGTAAAGGTTGAGTTACCAAGTGGTGTAGATTCTTCAGTTCTCAAGGCAGGATTCCAAATTGATGGAGCAGAGTCTGGATCAACTGGTGTTATTAAGTCAAACATCACATTTGAATCACTATCTTCTAATCCTGGAACAAATGTAACCAACCACGTTTACAATGTTATCCTTAACAACTATGATGGGGAATTTGTTCCAGGTGAGGTAATTACTTCACCAAACCTGGTTGGAATCAAGGCGCGTCCCACAATGACGATTGTCAATGATGAAGTAGAACTTACCAGAGTGGACCTAACTGAAATGGGTTCCAAATACACGGAGGCAAGAGTCGAGTTTAATGAACCAGAACTTCCAGGTGGTGTTACTGCCACAGGGTATGTAAAGGTTGCTCCATTGGTAGACTCAGATGCGTCAATGTATGATTATGTCGCTGGTCACGATGGACAAGTTTATGAAATCGTATTGACTAACCCTGGTAGTGGATACACCAAGGTACCACAGGTTACCATTATTGGTGATGGTGGAAACGCAGAAGCAGTTTGTAGAACCAAGAAATCCACTCCTGGTGTGTCGATGGGTGTGTCAGTTTCTGACGATGGTAAGAACCCAACCGTGTTTAAGTTCAATGCTCCTGTTTATCTACTAGGTAATACTGAGTACGCTTTTGTGTTGAGGTCACCAAACTCCACAGACTACTTGACATACACCTCTAAACTTGGCGAAAACATCATTGGTGAGAACAAGAGAGTTACTAAACAACCAACTCTTGGAACACTGTTTAAATCACAGAATGGTAAACTTTGGACTGAGGACCAAACACAAGATATCAAGTTTGATATCAAGAGAGCAGAGTTCTTCCCCAATGTGTCCGCCAACATTGTATTGAATAACACTCCTCTGGATGACAGAGTATTAGATAAGGATAGCATTGAGACAAATTCTCTCGATGTGAATGCCAGTTCTAATATCTTTGGTATCAATCCAAGAGTACTGAGAGTGTATCAGTATAATCACGGATTCTCATCTGGAGACTATGTCAAGATTGATGGTGTTAGTGGGACTGGTGGCGGTGACACGCTTTCTGGAATTCCTATTGATGAAATCAATACACTTCACCAGATCCTTGATGTTGACATTCATATGTTCACCATCATGGTTTATAGTTCAGCAACACTGACACTGAAGGGTGGTGGATCTAACATCAGATGTTCTTATAGTAGACCTTATGAAGTATTCAATGTCTACACTGGTATGATGGTCTTTGGTACATCACTTGTTGGTGTTACCAATAGATCCACAATGACTGTTGGATTGTCGACAATGAGAATTGACTCCGAGTTTAAAGAAGTGAAGTATAACCAAGATAATAACTATGTGTTAAGTGATGCGGTCCCTGTCAGAATGATGGAGTCTTATTACTACAACGAACCTATGCAGGTAGCAAACTACCTCAATGAAGTTCAGTATAATGATGGTATTCACATGAGAGGTGAGCGTTCTGTCGAAACAATTGTTAGAATGTCAACAGTTGACACCAAAGTTTCCCCAGTCTTTGATATTCAAAGAACTAATATGGTCCTGACTAGAAACTTGATTGACTATCCAAAACCAATCAGTAATAGTTTAGGTGCGACAACTAAGGTACTAACATTTAATGAAGATACCACTCATGTTGCTGGTGACACGATTAACATTGACAACATTGACTTCAAGGTTAGTGCAGTGGATCCTTCCAAGAAATCACTGATGATTCACACTGACCCAAGTCAGGTAATCACCAGATCCTCAACACTCAGTGATGGTTCAGTGTTGGCAAAGGTGACTAACAGATCTTCAATGACCTTTAGTCCAGAAACTGAGATAACTGGCAGTGTGTTCGCTAAGTGGACATCCAAGTTATTTGTGTTTGAAAACATGTGTGATGGCATTGAGTTGAAACTCACCTCAGTGTTCTACACTCCTGATAGTATCAGGGTTTATTATAGACCAAGAAACATTGGATTTGATGCAGACATCACCTCTATTCCCTGGATTCCTTTCAACCCAAATCAAGTTCTCCCAGATGAGACAAGAAGGGTGACAGAGGATAACAGAGTAATCTATCCTGGTGACACCGAGTATGTTCAAACTCTACCTCTGTATAAGACACCTGGACTTCCTAACTCTGTTGATCTAATCAAACCAAGATCAACCGATAGTGTTGACCCCAACATCATCAAATCTGATGAGTGGCAATCACTCACCTGGTCCGCACAAGATCTCGCTAAGTTTGATGCAATTTCAATCAAGGTTGTCATGGTTTCTGATAACCCAGCACTGGCACCATTGATTGACGACTTACAAGTTGTTGTCTCAGAATAAATAAATCATGAAAGCAAAAGTAGAAGGACACGTCAACATTTACAAGGACACTGAATCTGGTGTCATTGAAAACAAAGACAACACTGAAAGGTCTCGTTACAGAATTGCACGAGACCATGCAAAAGAAAACCTTCAATCTAAATTTGAAATTGAAAGGTTATCTAATGAGTTAACAGAAATCAAAAGCTTACTAAAACAACTTGTAAACAATAATGGCACTTAATTTCCCACCAAATCCCACAGATAAGGCGATCTATATTGATCCCTCATCTGGTCTAAAGTATATTTTTAATGGATCTATTGGTGGTTGGGAAACTGCCATTCAACCTCCTGTCATCACAACTACTGATGATGAACCTACTATTGAGTTAGAAGGATTCTTATGGTGGAATCATCCCGACAGGATGCTTTATGTTTATAAGGGTGGGGACTGGATTCCCATTATGAGGGCAGGGGGTTCTGGGTCACTGGGAGTCCCTGTTGTCTGTGCACCTAAGCCACCCGATTACGCTAGAGAGGGGTGGTTATGGTGGGACACTCTTGGTGGTAATTTGTATGTGTATTATTGTGATGAACCTGACTATGAAGTAGAAGGTGCCACTGGATCCTGTCAGTGGGTCGTTACAATCAATGGTGGTAATGATGGTAAGGGCGACGCATTGGCCATTGTGTCCGATGAGACACCACAGAATCCACAAGATGGACAGATGTGGTACAACAATGGAACTGATGTGTTGTACGTGTGGGATGCAGCAGACCCAGGACAGTGGAAACAGGCGGTTGCTGGTGGATCTGGTAGTGGTGGATCTGGTACAATAACCACAACCCAACCCCTGAGACATCAAACTAATAGTAGTGGAATCACAAATATTTCTATTGACCAGGGTACCACTACTAAGATTGGTGCTGTTAGGTTTGCCAAGGTTGGAGATGAAAACTCAAATGATGTGGCAGTAACTCCACAATATATCACAAACAACAGTACATTAGTTCCTGACGCTACTGATACTAAGAAAGGTATTGTTAGACTTGCATCAGATTTAAAAGATACTGATGGTGTAGTCACAGCTGGAGTACTTAAGCAAAATGCATCCAATGAAGGATTCTCAAATCCTGTTGGAACAGTAATCATGTTTGCTTCTAGTCTCCCTCCTGCAGGATATCTAGTTTGTAATGGTGAGATTGTACCAAACGGTGTTGGGATGATTCAAGGTATTAGTGCAGACTTCAGTGAATTGTACACCTTGTTGGGCACATCATACAGCACCAATGCTGATGTTAAGTTGCCAGATATGAGAGGGAACTTCAGTAAAGGTTATAACACAGGTAACTTCGGAATGTATGAGGCATCGAAGTATAATTCTGGTACACAAGAAACAATTAGCAGTATCACGATGTTGTATTGCATCAAGTACTAATAAATATAAAAAAGGGTACTAACCATGAGATGTGGACATACTGAGATTAACTTCCCCATCAAGGGTCAGGGGGAGGATATTGGATTCATTTGGAGTGATCCTATTGCAGGAATAGATTATATTTGGGATGGTGTCAAGTGGGATGTGTATAAAGATCTAGATGATGAACAGAATCATTGGGTGAGAGATGAGTTTAGACAACTACTAACTCCAAGAGATCCCGATGACTCAATCAGAACTTCTGGATATCAATTTGCATGGCTTAAAAATCTAAGAGATGCTCCAGCACCAGGAGGCAAGAGATAATGGCGAGTTTTACTGTTAATATACAATTAACTGCCGGGTCCGATTTTGGTCAAGAGTTTTATCTTGCTAACCCAGACAAGTCACCAATGGATATTACTGGGTGTAAGTTTAGTGCTTACTTTACTAAGTATCCAGGTGCAATTGATGCAACTTGTACTGAAATACCAGAACATATCCACTACCAGGTGACACCATTCAACACCAGTGTTGTGAATGGAGTGGGTGGTGTTTACTCACTAAGTTTACCCAAAGAGGATAGTAAACACTTCCAACAAGGTAAGTATGTTTACGCTGTGAATATGACTGATGTGAATGGAAATATGCAACAGGTCCTAAATGGGTTGTTGTTTATTGACTTTGGTGTTTATCCTTGTGACTGCTGATGTTCATTAAAAATAAATACAAATAAAGGTAAACCCATGTCAGACTGCCTTCAGGATATCCTAATCAGTGAACTACCTAGGATAGACCAGTTTAGTTACGATGATCTCTTAGTACTTGATGTTAAGCAAGTAGGTAAAGAGGTCTTTGAAACTCATGCTATCACATGGGGACACCTAAGTGGTGTATACCCTCCTGGTGGAGGTCCAGATGGCGGTGGAAATGGTGGAGATGACATTGATAATGACATCATCCTTAGAGGTATCGTCAAGTTTATTGATGGTACAGAACTGAGACCATCTATCACCTTTATCAAAGATGACAATACAGGTTTCTATAGACCAAGAGATAACACCATTGGTGTTACAACTGGTGGTACAAGGGCATTAGTTGTTAGTGAGCAAAGAGTAGGTATCGGTACTGACTATCCAGAGGAGATGGTGCATGTCCAACAGGGTAATGTACTGATTAGACTTGGTGCCCAAGATGGTAATGAGAATGACCTTTATCTGGGTTCGTCCACAAGAACACTGGGTGGAGATCCATCAATCCAATCAGTTGGCACCCACCCACTCACATTTCATGTAGATAGAACCGAGTGGTTAAGAATTAACAAATATGGAGCATGGGGGTTGCGTTGGGGTGTCCTAATTGACTTTGGTAAGGAGAAGATGCTTCTCACATCCAATGGTCCTGAACAGACAGTGCAGTGGAGAAGAGCAGAAGAAGTCATAGATCTCAATCAGATCCTGGAGGATATTGATGACAATATGATTGGTAAGGGAGAACTACAAGTTCTTTCTGAAGGTGAACAAGTATTTGATGGAATCGATTACGCATCTGACAAAACTAAAGCAATATTGAGTAGTGGTATTGATGTTTTAACCTTGATGGGTGGAATCGGTCAAATAATCTTTGATCCTAACACAGGTAAACCAGTACAAAATGAAACCTGTATTGAACCACCTAATGCAAACTCATTCTATGAATCTGGATGGTATATTGAAGTTGATGGGACTGTTGTGAGAACAGATGGATACCAAGTTATTAGTAATGTAAAGGTTTTTGATGGACAACTTCACATCTCAGGTGGTGGTAACCAAAAGATATATGCCAACGGAAACTTTGATTTTCACAGAATCAACTACCTCCCAAGGAAATAATAAATAACTAAAAAGTATTATGGCATACGACGATATCAAAATATCTGAGTTACCAGATATTCGTAGTGTAGAAAACGACGATTCTCTGGTAATTAATGATGCCACGAATGATTTAACATATAAAGTAGATTGGAGAGATCTTAAGAATTCTATTGGTACTATTTCAAATGGTATTGTATTTCCCTTAGGAGATATTGATAAACCTTCTGTTGCTATCGGAGATTACTCTTCTGGTATCTATGGACAGGACTATGGTACTTTTCATATTGTAACACAATCTAGGAATAGACTAAAGGTTAATCAGGCAGGAACAACACAAATTTATAATGGTCACATTGTCCTAGGTAACATTGATAGGGCGTGTTTTTGGTCACTGGATGTTTATAATACTACTACCTTTTATTGTCAGGTCAATATGGAGGGTGGTCTTAACATGCCAGGTCTCAATATTGATGGTGATGGCAATATCACCACTGATGGGAACCTGATTGTTGGGGGTGATGTAGAACTAGGAACTGACTGTGATAACACCATCACTATCCATGGTGAGTTGGTAGCAGAGTGTGACCTAACACTAACAGGTGACCTTGTATTAGATGGTGATATCATAGGCAAAGGTGATATCATTATCGAAGGGAATGGACAAATTGGTTCTGGTTGTGACAATACACTTAACATCAACGCTGAGACAACTATTGAGTGTGATACTCACATTAAAGGAGACCTTATTGTAGATGGTAACCTACAATTAAATGGTAGTGAACTAAACATTGGTGATCCTAATGCAGATTGCGGAACGGTAGATATCAACCTCAATGGAGATGTAACTATCAAGTGCGATTTAGAAGTTAAAGGGGACTCACACTTTGAAGGCAATGTTGATATTGACAAAGACCTGAATGTAAATGGTGATGTAAATATTGGATCAGGTGGTTGTGATCAGGGATCAGTTATTATTGATTCACCCACAACAATTAACTGTGATCTTACAGTTGATGGGAATCTAACGATTAATGGTGAAGGTCCTCATGTTATTGGACCACCAAGTGGTGGCAATACTCTAACCCCTTGTGATGAACAGGCAGACTGCCCCAATGGAACAATTTGTTATGCTGGTTATTGTTATCCAACTTGTGATCCAAATGATCCCACAAGTTGTATTGATGGATCATGTCAGCAAATAACCATTAATGGATTCACATATGAAATTTGTGTTCCAAATCCATCGCCAATTGATTGTGACGACGCTCCAACCATTGAACTGAATGGAAATGTTGATATCACATGTGATCTTAATGTGGGTGGTGACACAACCCTAAGTGGTGATTTGAATGTTGATGGTGGGTTGACAATTGGCAAACCTGGTGGAGACTGTAGTGATTCTCCTGTTGAAATTAATGGTGATACTGAAATTGATTGTGATCTAACTGTTAATGGAAACACCACCCTTAACAATCTTACAATTGATGGAAACCTCATCATCAACCCTAATGGTGGAAACAAACCCTGTGACATCACTTCTGATTGTGCAGAAGGTTGGGAGTGTGTGGATGGAACCTGTATACAACAGAAATGTGATGAAAACAGACCTTGTCCTGGCAATTCCGTTTGTTACAATGGTAGATGCTATCAAGAGTGTGGAACAAATCCATGTCCTGATGGGTTCGATTGTACTCAGGTTGATATAGATGGTATCCCAGTTGATATTTGTGTCCCAAACCCCGATACAGATTGTGATGATGCTCCAACCATTGACATAAATTCTAATGTAGATATCCACTGTGATCTCACAGTTGGTGGTGATATTTACTATCAGGGTGGAGTGTTGAGTGGTGGCAATGTATCACTGGGCGAAAAATGTGATGATGTTGTAGAAATAAAGGGAACACTAACCAACAGATGTGATGTGTTCACAGAAGGCAACTTAAAAGTTGATGGTGATGTTTATCTTGGTTCAGGTTGTGGCAATACAACAGTGAATATTGCCAGTGAACTCAATGTTGATTGTGATGCACAATTCATTGAAACTGTCGATATCTTTAAAGATGTTACTATTAGGGATGGTAATCTCTCAGTAAATGGTGGTGTTATTAGTGGTGATGGTTCTGGAATTTTTAATCTTAATATTCCAGGATCACTCAGGTTTAAAGGATCCTACAACGCTGGCGATCCACCCCCTGGATCACCAAACGTTGGTGACTTCTACTTAAATAATAGTGGGGATTTTGTAAGTCCTACTGTTGAGTCTGATGCTGGTTGGGGATTCACATCTAACGATGCACTTGGTGGCGCTGTTCCTATTGGTGGTGGTAATTTGTTAGTGGCACTCAACCAACACATGATCTACACTGTAGATGGTGTTTGGATTCTTAGTTCTATTGTTGATAGTAGTGGTTACGTTACACTGGACACTGAACAGAATATTACCCAAACCAAAAACTTTGATCATAACATTATCGATAGTACTTCTGGTGACTTTGACGTTGTTACTCAAGAAAGAACGATTGAACTACTACATGACTACGGTGTTTACGCAAGAGCCTTCGCTATAGACAGGTTAACTCCCATACCTAAATAATAATAAAAAATGCCGTCACAATTCCTAACAATAGCCAGCGTTGGTGTGACTCCAACTCCCTCCAACGTTTTTATTGTTAAAGAAACAGAACCAGAATATCGTGATAACGGTGGAGACCTCCAAGAAGGGGATCGATGGTTCCACAAATCGAGTCGAGTCGAGTCAGTTTATGTTGACGGGCATTGGCTGGCTTTCTCTTCAACCCTTCCTAAATAATCAAAACCGTTGGTTCAATGACAAACGATAAGAATCTTTTTAATCAGTTAGATGACCTTTTTGAGGAAATCAATGTAGACCAAGCCAGTTTGTTGGTTGGTGGTGAGATTAAACCTAGTCAAAATGACTATGAGTCTGAACTTATTGAAAAACTCAACAATAACGAAATCGAACTTACCGATCAAGTTATAAGTGAAATCAGATCTAACATTACTGAGGGTGGTGATGTAGATCTTAGACTTACAGAGTACTTGAGGAACAAGTATGCTTTGGATGAAGAACAAGAAGAAGTAGAGGAAATATCAGAAAACTATTCTATCGATATAGCACAACCTAAAGTAATAAAAGAAGAAGCAGCAGAAGCAGAAGATATCTTACAACCTCTAGATCATATCCAGGCACTTGCTGATCAACTTGGTGGATATGTCAAGAAAAATAATCTTGAACAAAAACCAGAGTCTGAACATAAGGATTCTCTAACAGAAAAGGTAGAGTATCTCTCTAGTCAGTTGGGTATTATTCGTCAGGCTCTTGACGAACAGGGACAGACAATTGTTGCTGGTATCGGTCAGGGTGGCGATGGCCAAACACCAGGTTCTGGTGAAGTGCGTCTCCAGAAAATGGATGACGTCGATATGGACGGCATCAAACCTGGACAAACTGTATGTTGGGATCCAGACCTTAACAGCGGCACAGGTGGTTGGTACCCATGCGACGGCGGCGGCGGTGGCGGCGGTGGCACCATTCAACCAGCCACTACTGGTGCAGTTTTTGGTTGCCAAAGAGTTAAAGGCGGGAAAGACCAGTGCGCAGACCTCTACTGGGGTAGCAAAGATGATTATGACACTTGGTATAATGATGGTGTCACGTTTGGAGATATCAGGACTACTGGCGCCAGACCTATCCAGTCAGACATTAAAGCGATTGCTGGATGTTTCTCCTTAGAATATACACCTTCGAGTGCATATCCTGGTGCTAATGAATCAGATAACTGGATTGCAGCTGGTCTTGTAGATTGTGATGACAATATCCTACCACCAGAGTCTGTCAGCGCTAGTGGTACTTCATCTCCCCTTGGTCCTGAAGGTTATTTCCTTGTATATGATGATCCAAGCGATTGTGGAGAAGGAGATGAGGGATGTGATGGCACTGCTGTTGATTACATTGGGTGTTCACCTGTCCTTCCAGTAGATGAGGATGATACAGAACCAGATGCCTACACTAACGAATTAAAGTATGGTGATCAGGTTGATTACGACTCTGATCCTCAGTCAGGCGTATCAGTTGAAGATGAAAACGGGGATCCTATTGTTGGTGTCAATGCAATCCTGGCAATTAGTTTTGAGGGTTGTGATAAAGATACAATGGAGGGTAAGTACTCTGTTTACTACGCAACTGCAACAGGAATAAAGGTAGCTTACTATACAGATAGTACTGTTGGAGCACAGGACAGAAGTTTCTTCATTGCAAATGCCAATTGTGATACAACAGTCGAACCACCAGAAGAACAGGAACAGGTAATTGGTTGTTTAGCTGTTGATGGATGTAAAGAAGTCAGTGGTGTTGATGAAAATGGCGATGTAAACAAATATGGGCAGATTTACTTTGGTAATGGCGTTGTTGATGATTCAGATAAAGTACTTGATGATTCTGGTAGTGACGTAGACAATGCACAGAAGCTTCTGTTTGTTGTTAGCAAAAAAGATGAAATTTACACCATTGATGAAATTACTGGTGAAATTACCGCCATATGGACAGTAACTTATCTTGACTTTGATGGTAATACCAAATTCATTGATTATGAAGGTACAATTGATATCACAACTTGTGAAACCGGTTTCTTCATTGAAAGTCCCAATCAGTGTTTAAATCCTCTTGAGGAGATTGAGGAAGAAGGAGATACTAAGCCTTGGCCTGGTCAAATTACCGGTTGTGGTGAACTGGCTGAGGGATCCCCCTCAGGTAAAATGTACTGGGGTGATGGAGATGCATCAAATAGTAGCCCAGCTAAAACTGGTCCAGGTAACACAGGCAGTGAAATCAATGATGCAGTTAAAATCATCTATGTTTTCAGTACAGACCCAGCAGTAAATGAAACTGACAAAGTTGGTTCTTGGAATTGTCTCTATAAGAAATCTGATGATTCCTATGGAATTGCATTCTCTGCTAACGCAAACGTTGATGATGGTTCTACCCAAGGATTCTTCCTTGACGCAGATAGTGACACCAGCAACGCAATTTGTGCAGATGGTGGAGATGAATTACCAGAACTGAATTTTGGTATCTTCACAGGTTGTCGTGAAAAAGCAACTGGATCTTCGGTGTATTGGAACACCAGGGTAGCTGCCAGTTTGGGTGCAACTGATAACATTGCTTCTTATCCCGATGGTAGTGACGCAAATAACGCCCTCAAACTTTACAGACCATTCTCACTGGACAATAAGACTTATTTTTCTGTCGTTGTTACAGATAATAACAACAGACCAGATATTGCCATTCATATGGATGATGGTACAACAAGCCCAAGATTTGGTTTGTACATTGGTGGTGCTGGTTCTTGTATTGATGAAACTGAAGAGGAAAGTTGCCCACTAGAAAAAATTGAATATGTCCCACCAGTAGGTTGTCGTGAGGGACAAGAGGGGACAGATCTTTTGTTTGGTCCCATCAGTCTGATTGATGATGAGTTTGTTGGTGACATGAGTCCATATTTTGTGGATGATAATGTCATTAAGATTCTTTCAGTTTATACAGAAGATAAGTGCGATAACAATTACGGAAAGTGGAATTGTTTGTATTCGAGGTTTAACAACTCAAGATCCACAGAAGAAGTTAAACTTGTTACTCGCGAAGGTATCTACACTGCAGATGTTTATGAAGACTCCGAGACATTCTTCTTGGATACCAGTGATGTACCTTGTGCTGATGAATCTGGTGATATTGGTAATGGTCCACCTGTTTCGGGTATAATCACTGGATGTCGTAGAACACGCGAATCTGCTGGTACCACACTCCATTGGGGTGATGGAACTCCTACCAATGAGATCATAAAGGATGTCAGTGGTAATGATGTTACTGACGCCAAGTTCATTGTTGGAGTGGTGTCTCTGAATTCGGGACCCGATAAATTCGGAGATTGGATTTGTCTGTTCCGTAGAGCTGATGGTTCATACGACACAGCAATTACTTATGGTCAGTCACCAACTGACGGATACTTCCTTGAAGGTTCTAATTGCGACCCAGACGAATGTGATGGAGATATTTACGCTGGATTCCTTCCCTATTGTAATGAAGTAGATCCCAACTTTGAAGCTGGTGAACTTTACTGGAACAATGGCGATGATGACATCGACAACTTGCCGGTGGTAGATGAGAATGGGACACAAGTTCTAGCACGTAAAGTACTTATCACATTTACTGTTGACGAATGTGAAGATGGATTTGATGTAACCAATGATAACGAGTGGTTGGCATTATATTTCGATGAAAATAACAAACTCTCACTACTTGGATCTCAAACTGGTAAATCACCAATGGGTGGTTATTACATTGAGGTTGATGAACTCAATTCCTTCTGTGCTTATGAAGATAGTGTAATTGGTGGTAGTTGTGAATCAGACCTCGATTGTCCACTGGGATTCACTTGTATTGGTGGCGTCTGTGAGCAGATGAGATGTGAATCCTCAGATGGATGTCCTGAGGGGTTTGATTGTGTTAATGGCGTTTGTCTGAAGCCTTGTGGTGAGGGTGAAGATGCTCTCTGTCCTCCAGGTTATCATTGTCAGCAAATTGGAGATAATGATCTTACATATTGTATTCCTGGTAAAGGGTGTAATGGAGATTGTCCTGAAGGTTACTTCTGTCTGAATGGTGAGTGTGTCATCCTTGAGTGTCCTCTTACTAATCAAGATGGACTAATTGGTGATGGATGTCCTCCTGGAACTGAGTGTCACCTTGGTCAGTGTCTGAAGCCTTGTCCTGGTGGAGATGGCGATTGTCCTCCTGGATTCTTCTGTACTGATGGATATTGTTTCCCAATTCTTGGTCCTTGTCCTCCTGGTGGATGTCCTCCTGATCACGATTGTGTCTTAGGTGCTTGTCGCCCATCCTGTAATGTTGATGATGGTAGTTGCGAAGGGCCCTTTGAGTGTCTGAATGGTCACTGCTTCCCTGAGTGCCCTCCAGATCAAGATTGCCCAGAGGGATATAAGTGTATTGGTGGTGTATGTTATCCATCATTCATTGATTGTAATGTTGATGGAGATTGTGGTGGAGCCTTTGAGTGTCTGAATGGCATTTGTCTCCCACCTTGTGACCCTGTTGAGGGTTGTCCTGAAGGAATGAAGTGCTACTTGGGAGTTTGTGTTCCTGAGTGTAGTGAAGACTCCCCTTGTCCAGATGGTTTCCAGTGTATGGGAGGCATTTGTGTTCCAATCATTGGATGTAATGTTAACTCTGATGGCACTGATGATTGTCCAGATGGCACAACTTGTATCGATGGTCTATGTAAGCCATCCTGTACTGACGACTCAATGTGTCCTGATGGTTACAGTTGTTTCCTAGGTATTTGTTACCCAGACTGTGACACAGAACCTTGTCCTCCAGATCACATCTGTCTTGGTGGTAAGTGTATTCCAGAACTGAGTTGTGATCCCAACGAAACAGATCCTTGTCCTAATGGATTTGATTGTATAGATGGCATCTGTCGTCCAGTTTGTGATCCAGATCCCGGTGTAGAACCAAACTGTCCTCCCGGATGGGATTGCTTCGATACTGGTAACGGAACTATTTGTGTTCCACCCTGTGACAGTGGAGTATGTCCTCCAGGTCACGAGTGTATTGGTGGGTTCTGTATTCCCCCATTCGTTTGTGACGATGATCAAGGGAACACTCGTCCCTGTCCTCCAGGATGGGGTTGCACACCAGAAGGTATTTGTCGCCCACTCTGTCCTGGTGGAGATGGCGATTGTGATAATGGTCAATGTATTGGAGATCGTTGTTGGCAGACTTGTAGTGACACCACACCTTGTCCAGATGGATTTGATTGTGTTGATGGCAAGTGTATTCCTCAGATCGGATGTAATCCAAACAGACCTTGTCCTACAGGTTACGAGTGTGTAGGTGGCATCTGTCGCCAAGTTTGTGATGATAGCACAAATGATTGTCCCACTGGATTTGATTGTTGGAATGGTCATTGTTTCCCTGAGTGTCCTTCAGAAGGATGTCCAGAAGGTCACAAGTGTATTGGTGGACATTGTATCCCCATCACTGGATGTAGTGACGAAAATGATTGTCCTACAGGTTATGATTGTTTCAATGGTATCTGTCTCCCATCCTGTGATGGTACCCCTTGTCCATTAGGCACAACTTGTATCGATGGAATTTGTCTTCCAGATGGTTGTAATAATACTGATGATTGTCCTGATGGATTCATCTGTTGGGATGGTAAATGTTATCCACAACTAATTTGTGATGAGAATCGTCCGTGTCCAGATGGTTATGAGTGTCTGAATGGTACTTGTGTTCAGTCCTGTACCCCTCCAGATGGGACACAAGGTCCTTGTCCTGATGGTTATGTGTGTGTTGATCCTGATGGCGTTTGTCTGAAGGAATGTACAGATGGAGATGATTGTCCTCCTGGAACAATTTGTGTTGATGGAATTTGTGTTCCAATCTTCAATTGTGACAGACCTGGCGGTTGTCCTGATGGTTATGAGTGTGATGGTGGCATTTGTCTCCCAACATGTCCTAATGGAAATGATGATGAGTGTCCAGCAGATCATAAGTGTGATGATGGAGTATGTAAGACAGAATGTGATGTCAGCAATCCATGTCCAATCGGTTTCGTCTGTGTAGATGGATTCTGTGAGGCAATAGGAAGACCTGACGGTCCTTGTGAAGGAGACGATAATTGTCCTGAAGGATTCGAATGTGTTGATGGATTCTGTCGACGCATCTGTGCCGAAGGAGGCGCATGTCCTCCTGGATACATCTGTATGGGAGGCAATTGTTTCCCAGGCACCCCTGAAGGACCTTGTGCTGACGGTGTTTGTCCTCCAGGTTATGAGTGCTTCATGGGCATCTGCCGTAAGCCTTGTGCCCCTGATGGTTCCTGTCCTGACCTCTTTGAGTGTAATGATCCCCCAGGTGGTTGTTGGCCACTGATTTGTCAAGATGACACTGATTGTGGTCCTGATGGGGCTTGTGTGGATGGTAGATGTAGAGAGATATGTACTGATGGAGATTGTGAGCCTGGATATGAATGTGTTCAGGTTTCACCTAATCTAAACGTTTGTCTACCAATCACAGAAGGTCCTGGTGGTCCTGAGCAACCTGTTGATCCAGGTCCTAATGAGCACCCAGCAGTTGGTTGTGAAAGAGTTGATAAGTGTGGTCTCCTTTATTGGGGATCAGAAGAGGATTTCGTTAATAACACTGGAGAACTTCAACAGAATTCCAATGGTCCAATTGAAGTTTCAAAAATTGAACTGATCACGGCTTCTGATGTTTATCCTAACGGATTCGGTACATTTACTGTCTTCTACAAAGATTGTGATACTGATGACATCCGTCTTCACACAGTTCAAAAGCAATCTCCGATCAATGGCGATATTCAATCCTTCTACATCAAACCAGATGATGACGCACTTTGTGTCGATTTTGGTGATACTCACGAACCTTATCCAGGACTGATCGCCGGTTGTAAGGAAACTGACAATGGTGGCACAATTCACTGGGGTACAATCCCCGAAGGAATTAGTGATAACTATCCAAATGAACCTCTAGAATACCCAGACGGCAATCCAATTATTGCCAAAGGCATAATGTATGTCTTCAGTATCAACTCTGTTGATCCTGAGGATGGAGAACCTGGTCAGATTGGTATCTGGAATATTTTCTATCAGGCAATCAGTGGCGAGGTGGAAGTTACCACAGTTTATGGTAGATCAGGCCCTCAAGGACCTGAAGGCGCCTTTATGAGAGCCAGTGAAGGTTCACGTTGTATTGATGATCCATTCGGAATCACAACAACTAGAGATGTCATCCTGGTTAACTCACCAAGAATCCTGGAGACCAGGAATTCGTTCCTCGGTAAGAATGCACAAGGAACTGATGACATTATTGGACCTAATGGCGAAATCATTAGGTATGAGACACAGGAACAGGCAAACTTACTGAACTTGGATCTCCTGGAACACCTCGATAAGAGTAAGCCAACTGTTCACGTAATCGAAGACATCAACAATGTCAAAGGTTACTATGTTCCTCAAAGAGGAGATCTTTGGATTGACCCAACAAATTACTCAATTTATGTTTGTGAGATTACAGGTAATCCTAGTAATGAGCAAATTCTTGAGAAACCAGATCACTATGTGGCTTGGATTGAGTTAGGTGCAGCAGCTGGTGGCGGTGGTTCCGGCACTGGAGGCGGAAGTAACATCTTCTTACAAGATTCACAACCCTCTCCAGCACTAGTCCAACACGCTGATATGTGGATTGACGCAAAAACATATCTCGCTTATGTTTTTGAATCTACATCAGGATCTTGGGTGTCAATTACTGGTGACATCAAAGCTGTTTTAGATAACAGATTTGAGGTAAGCATCGGTAATAGTCCACCACCTCTAGGTACTACCAAGTCAGGTGATTTGTGGTTTGACTCTGAGGTCGCTGAGATGAGGGTGGCTTACATACCAGATGGATCTAATGAATTTGTTTGGGTACCAGTTCAAGGTACAGGTCACAAATACATCCCACAAAACACCAATCCTTTCGCTGATGGTCAAGAATCTGAAATGATTGAGTTACAGGCACAGATGTCTAGACTAAGTACTAGATTAACTGCCCTTGAAAACATAAATAACTAAAAATATCTATTATGAGCTGGTTAGACTCTGATGATTTTCCCAGTGGGCCAGGTGGCATCTCTGTTGATCAATATTCACCCTGGGTGCACCCTGTAACACAAACAGTATACTTTTGGGAACCCCAAAAAATGTCTTGGGTGACACTGAATAGTCCTGGAGCCAGGATTTTTAGTGACACAGAAGATCCTGCGATTTCTAATGGAATTACATTACAGGATGGTGACCTGTGGTGGGATTCGAGACACTTGGAACTTAGGGTTTATCACAGACCACTTCCACTTACTTCAGATGGTTATGTCGCTGGTAGATGGGTTTCCTCTACTAACCCAGAGATGTCACCTGAAGATCCTAATAGGAATATGATTATTGGTACCATCATGATTGATGGTCCAAGTGCACCTTATGAAGTGGAAGAAGTAACCTATACAGTCACCAGACCATTTGGTGGAGCTCCTGAAAGTAAGATTGATTATGAGTGGAGATCTTCTCCCCCTGAAGTTGTTATCAGAGATGATGATGGTAATGATCTCACAATCACACCTTACATTGACACTCCACACCAATCAAGTACAAACATTGTGTTCCCACAAGGTTCTGCGATCTTTGATGGAAATTATCAGGTTTCGTTTAACATCAGTTGTAAGATTACTGCCAAACCGGAATTTGAAGACGAATTTGTCAACACCATTGGCAACTCTCCATCTATTAATGTGAAACCCATTCCATTGACAGCCGATCCTGTTCAGTATATTGTGGCCACAGTTGGGGCTTCAGGCTCCATCATCCACAATAATGGATCAGTGAATGTCATTGGAACTGACACTGTTACTTCCACGTTCTTGGTACCTAACTTCTTTATCTCTACAACGAATTCTTTGTTGACTGACATGAAGTACTCAACCAAACCAAAGGATGAGAGCTCACAAAATGATATTGTAAGCACTAAGGTTTCTGATTATGGGCCTATTTCTGATGGGAACAATGGAACAGTTCAAAATAAAAACGGTTATCTGTTACAGATTTCCACATTGAATTTGGCCAGTGATGTAACACTTTATATTTGGGATGAAGCTAATGAAGCTCTAACCGGAACACTTATTCTGCAGGCATCATGACATACTCCAATTCTGAATTAACAGAATATCAGGTTACTACCTCATCTAATGCAGGTGAGACGTCCTCTCAGGTATTCCCTCCAGACAAGACACTCCCTAAGTATTTCTTAGACAACCCCATCAATTTCCAGATTACTAATAACGAGTATACATCTGGGCCTTACTACTACGACACAGTCAGAAATACTTGGATCTTTTACACTCCAGGTACTTACATTCCCTCACCACCACCTAATCCTGATGGTGGGAACTTGTGGATTGACCCCACAAATATGTACTTGATGTATGTATATAATGATAATGATTTTTCATTCCCTGATGCAACATCAAATACTTGGTATGCTCTCACAACAAATAAAAGGGCATATGATTACCTTATCTTACCACTGGCATTGGATGGTGATATTAATGTTGTGTTCCCTCCAGATAGAATAAACATTTTTAAACAATCCTATCTTTACTTCAACAGATCAGATTTGGATTTGAAGGTAAGAGTTCAACAAACAAATTCACAGGGTGATGTTATTGGTCACCAGTGGGTTTCACTTACTCAGAGGGCCATTCAAGCAGTTGATGATCCCAGTAGTGACTTCATTAATACACTTCCTGCTCCAGCGTTGAGACAACTTCATAACAGTGTTGGTCAGCTAGAGCAAAGGGTTGAGAACTTAAAAGCCGCAGTTGGCATTTAACATCATAAATAAAAGAAAATCAAGTTATGACAAACACTCCAGGAACTACAGAACTTAGGAATAATGCAATCATCAGGCCAATTGAGCCTGATGTAGAATCTCCTCTCAGAGTTGAAGGTGAATTGTGGGTCAATAGTGTAACACTATCCATGTATGTCTTCTCATTTGACATGGATGGTGCAGGAACTAAAGGGTGGATTGGAGTAACCTCTGGTCAGAATAATGGATCCATCATTTATAGTGGAGACACCCCACCAACGCTTGCTGAGATTTATCCCAACTTAGATAACTACAATCTTACTGGTGATATCCCAATTGATCCATTGCCAGGAACAGTATGGTATGACACCAAAAACCAGATGTTGAAGATTTATTATGTTACTGCTAACACAGCACCAGTTGATGATACAGATAATACAGGTTCAGATCCCCTGCCCATTGATTATTACACAGCAAGTTGGGTGAGTGTCACAACCTCACATTACTTAGAGGAGTCAACCGCGTCAATGGTAAATGATCTGCAAATACAAGTAGATGACTTGACAGCAACTGTTGCCCAACTAGAATCCATCATCAACCCTTGAGATCATGGCATTTAATTTTCCAACAAATCCATCAACTAATGATAGGTATCCACAGGAAGGTGATACTGCTGGACTAGAAAAGACTGGTGGTGTAATTTACAAATATGACGGCAATACGAATAGCTGGAACATTGTTGGTCCAGATAATATTGCAACCACTGATTGGGTCAAAGCCCAATTCAAAGATGACTCAACTGCAATTGACAGGGGATATGACATCCTTGGGTCTACTAATGAAATCACAATTGATGCAAATTATTCATATAATGCATCAAGGGACCAGGAAAATGATAATTTAGAAAGTGGGATTCGTACTGACGTTATTGATCCTGACGGTCCACAATATGACTATGAGGAGTCACTGGACAAGTATCTTACTGAGTGGGAAACTGAGAGTGTTAATAATAGTATTCCTGGTCTTCAGTCAGTAGCTGTAGCAGGTATTGATTATCAATATATTGCTGACGGAAATATGTCAACAAATATTTTCAGTACAAAATACAAAGATATTGTAGACTTTCTTGTTAGTGTACAAGACAGAAATCAACAAAGTTTAAATTATCTAGCTGATTGTGGTGTAGGTGACACCATTGAAATCAACTATGAAGGTTCAGATGGTAATCTTGAGTACGCAGTTTATAAGTTAAGAAAGAAAGTTCAGGTAGATGCAAATCACTGGGGGATCAGAGTTAAATTTGAAGCTGCTTCCAATCCAGAAACCAGATTCAAATCTACTTCAAGTGCAACCTCCTATAACTTCAAATTCTATAAAAAGGCGTTCACTACAGAAGGTGGGGAATTTAGTGGTCCAATTCATGTAGTGGTAGATGATGGATCTGCACTGATGGTTAAACCAGTAGACCTAAATGCAGACACACTATTAAATGTAGATACACTTAATAATGATGTAACCATCAATCAAGAACATGACGTGTACCTTGACTTTGTTGGTACAAAATCAGACTTCAGTGTGGTTACACTTGGACACCTTAACAGAAGATTAGGAGTTGAAGGGGTAGAAGATCATTCAAAAGGGCCATATCTGCGACTTGCTGGTGGAACACTGGGTGGACGACTGAATATAGAAAGAGAAGGCGGGGAGGGCACACATACATTCAAAATTTCAGGCAAACGAGGCAGTAGCCTCAGTACCGGTGATTTCTTTTATATTAAGGGCACAGCTGGTGAGGCTGATGATATGATCCTTGAGGGTCGAGGTGAAGACTCGAAAGCAGTTTTAAATAAAACTCAGATAGAGGAGTTGACCACATCTGCCGTTGGTAACTTCCTGAAAAAAGATGGCGACGCCATGACAAAGGGTTATCTTACGTTAAAAAATGATCCCACTAATGATATGCACGCTTCGACCAAGAAGTATGTAGATGATCATCCCCTGATTATTTCTGACTATACAGACAAAGATCCACCAACCAGAAAAGGACAATTATATTCTTACGCTGGCACACTTTATTGGAATAAATCGTAATGAGTAAAGAAGAAATTTTTACAGTTAAAACTGGACTTGGTGCAGCCCATGGTGACACTTTAGTAAATAGAACACAAAAAATTTATTATCCATGGGAACCGACTGAGTTTGGGTGCCCACAACAGACGTCTGATAATTCAGGTTGGACCTTTCCTGGTGGAGTACATTATAACAGCGCGCTGTCACAGGCCGAAACCAACCCTCACGGCGATCGGTCAGTGAATTGCTATGGGACTGGATATCCAGGAAATGCATCTAAAGGACAAATTGATAGCAAATACGCAATCTTCCATGGCGATAAAACGAATATTGGCAGTAGAACAAATCAGGGATCGAATCCTGGTGTTAATCTGAGAGATCAAAATAACCAGATAGTTGGCTATCATGTGGTCCGATTTGACGGGTACATGAACAAACAAGATTGTAACATTTGTTATATAAACTATAGTACAACTGTAGGAACTATGTTACCGGTGTATGGACTGACAATGGACTTCACTGTATGCAAGGGCGCAACTACGGTTAAAGCAGATGGTAGCAATGAGTCTCACAGTGCCTCTAATTCCGATTACGTCAAGGACATTCAGATAAATCAAGTACATGGTTTGTGGGCAGAATTACCAGGGGGAATTAGTTGGAAAGCAATGAAACTTCTTCCCAATGGTGATAATTGGGGTGGGATGTCGTCTAGTAGTGATCCAGCTAATGGCAAATATGTATTTTATGATAGCCAAGATATGGCATCAAGTGGAGAGAGGAGACTTTTAGGAGATAATGGTCAAAGTAATGGTTATATTGATTATAATGATAGTGGGGGCGATGTACCATATACATTAAAACTTTTAATGAACCCCAATGAATCCCCACCATCTGGTTTTGCGTTTATGGGATTCACCATGTGTGTTGCCATCGGTACCAAGTCCAATATCGCCAGGAATAAATTTTTTATTGTTAATAACGTTAATGTAATCGACAAAGTGAATGCAGAGAAAATGAGAGATCGCCCTGAGTACCATGGGGCAACTGATAAGGCCAAAACAGATGGTTTAACTGATGTCATAGTACCCAAGCCTCAGCTTATGGACGGAATAATTGGAAGCAGGGTTGAACTGTATGGACCTAGGAGATCCTGGTAAAGTTATAAATAACATTAAATAAAGTCGTAATAAAATGGCAGAATCAGTTTTTCCTGCATCTCCTATCCAAAATCAACATTTTGTAGATGGTAATAGACTTTGGGTATGGGATGGATCCACATGGAACCTTTGGGGAAATTTACAATATGTTCCAGTGCCAGGAGCCCCTGGTAGAGATGGAAGTCCGGGAATACAAGGTCCAGAAGGTCCTGCAGGTGGCAGAGGTCTACAGGGCAAGGATGGTGACCCAGGTAGGGTTGGTCCCCAAGGTCCAGAAGGTAAAGCTGGTCAGGGACTGAATATTAAAATTGTAGTCAAAGACTCTGCAACACTGTATGACCAAGTTGGAAATGATGGTGTGACAGGTCCAAATGGCGGAACCCTGGCACCCAATGATGATCTTTATAAGTACAGAGAATACACACCAGAAGTTGGTGATTGCGCAACAACTGCGTACAAAGATGAGAATTATCAAATGTGGGATGAGATAGTAGGTGAATATGGATATGATGCCAACTCCATTTTCTTATGGTCAATGGCAAAAGAATGGGAGTATGTTGGTAGTCTTGGTGTCACAGTTGGTCCAGAGGGAAAGGAAGGCATCCAGGGACCTGAAGGGGATCCCGGACTCCCTGGAGTACCAGGTAGAGATGGATTGAATGGAGCACACGGTGGAGCTAATGCACAACTTATCAACTATGTGCCATCTGCTGGACCACCAGGCAGAATGTACCTGTTCAGAGACAACATGACCCTTTACGTTACTACTGCACAAGCAGAATACTAATATTATGTCATATTCCAGTTATAACCCTCCATCCGATAATTCAGATAGCTATCAAAATACTACACCAACCGATAGCAACGATTACAACTATCCTACGCCTACGACTACGCCTACGACTACGCCTACGACTACGCCAAATTATGGTAGTGGCGGAACAGGTACAACTGGTCTGATTGATCAAGATACAATCAATGAAATTAAAGAAGATCTTGAACAATTACAGGAGAATGATCCAGATGCCTATGATAAACTAATTAACGCTCTTTATGAAGAATATGGAGAAGAACTCAATCAAATTCTAGAGGATATTGCTTCTGGTGGTGACGCCACTATCATTGGTAAGATCATTGAGTGTCATGGGGGGTTATTTCAATTAGAGAATAGTGTTCAAGAGTATAACTCAAATAATGCAAACACAAGTCCTCACCAGTTTCCAAATTGTCCTAATCTTTTTGATGAGGTTCTAGAAGATATCAATGATCATATTGAAGGGGATGCGAAACTTGAAGAACTAGATGGATGGTTTTATGAATCTGGTTGGGAATATAAAGATTACAGTATTCAAGATCCTACAGGATATGTAACATCAAGCGTAATCTTGATGAGAATGGCCACTATTGGTCCACCATTAACATTAGATAATGAAACAAGTAATCCTAATAGGATTCAAAATCTTCCTCCAAGGGTTTCTAAGTTCATTACAGCTGAACCAAAAAAGCAATTGTGGATCCACCCATTTCTTGATAGGGATAAAACACAAACTGATAATGATGGTAATATATGCGTAGACTCTTTAGGAATTCCCACAGGGAACTGCGACCTCTCTTACACCAATGCGGATGGGGTACTATGTAAAGATAAGGATGGAGTTGAAACTGGAAATTGTCCAGATGAAGAATATCCTGCTGAGCCCGTCGACAACGCACTCTGTTTTTCAAGATTTACAACTCATGATACCTGGCAATCTGGTCCTATAAGTAATGGGCCATCTGATACAGATGTGGTTTACGGAGCTGGGTTCCACTCATCTCCTGGTGGCAAAAACGCTGAAAGAACCAATTATCCCTGTAATATAAGATATAATACCAAAGGTAATGACCAGAAGTGGGTTCAAATCCTTGGTAACAGTAGAGGATTTGAGGGGATGGGTTACGGTGATGAACCCACAGAAGGAATGGATTATGGTATAGTTGGTATTTCTGGTTGGTTTACATCACTGTATAATAGTTCTGCAGGAACTAATTCTAATACTGGAATGAAATTCATCTACACGATGAATAGAATTGATACAAGTGCCGAGGAATTGTCATACAATGTCCAACAATTAGGTAAACTCTTAGATGATTTGGCGAGTGGTGGTTCGGATGCGTCCTTTTCTCTTACAGAAGAATCACCAGATCTAAGAACACTAGGTCCCATTGGAGAAGAAGGATGGGAACCTGAGGATAAAAATAAGATCCAGAAATTTATCAATAGATTTGAAGAATGGGATGGGTTTTTCAATAAACTTTACCTCGATTTTGATTATAAGAGAGTCTTTAGAAAGGGGTTGTTTAAGAAGTGGTCCAAAGTCCCTATCACCAATGACCCTGCAACAATAAACTCTTTGGTTTTGTTATTTGAGTTTGCAAATGATTCTCTACATGAAGATCTTGGTACTCCCAAGAGCAGAAGAAATTATGTTATTGATCCAAGTATCATTCCATCAAGGTTGAATACTGGTAGGAATATCACCTTTAAAGATATTTACTGTAACCTCCTGACTCAACTTTCAGTAAAAAGAAGTGACATTGTCAAAAGACTCAAATACGATTTTGATTTTGAAAAAATCGCAGAATACTCATTGGGATCTGATGATCCTAAACTCAAAAAAGAATTTGATAGAGCAAACTTCATTATAGAAGTCATACAAAACTACGATGTATCTAAACTTGTTGTCAAGGATGGCAAATTTGCTGCACTTCTTAATTCTGGATTGATTATAACACAAGACAGATTTGAAAGAGGACTGTTGGGATTTTGTGACGCCTGTGAGGAGTTTGGTGGGTCAATTGTAGGGTCAGGTAAAGGACATTTTGTTGACTGTCAAGTATTAAGTCATAACAACTTTCCTAGTTATACAGAGGAGGAAGCTAATGGTGGATATACACTTAATGCAGTAGAATCATATCGTATTGATGAAGACATTGAATCAATGCGAAATGTCTTGGGAATTTATGATACACCTTATGATTCAAAGGTTAATGAGGATTTAAAACAAAATTCCAGATCACTCGATTATAATAATCCTGCAGATGAACAGAAGGCAGTCACAAGACCTGATGGGACGACTTACTATGCAGGTATATGGAGAGGGTGTTATGCGATTCCTCAGTCAGCTGGTCCTGCAGTACCAGGAGATTGGAAAGCATATTTGGATCGTAGCGATCTCACTATGATGACCTATGGGCCATTTAGTCCAGATGAGTTGAAAACTTATTATAACTGGTGTTTCCCACCCGGACTGGAAGCCAATGACCCCCGAATGGATTATGGGGTTACCTGGTGGTTTGATAATAACCCAAATGGTCTTTTCAACAACTCCAGAAATACAAAAATTGCTGAACCAACTTCGTCACCTACCAGTAAAGGTTATAACTTTGGTAAGCCACCAGGTAAATATTTCAGAATGTCTTTCTGGCAATGGAGAGCCCAGAAAGGAAATGCAAGGGGACCTAAGATTAAAGAATATCATTACTACCCAGGTAAAGAGATAGGTGGTGAACAAATTGATGGTATAAGTCCTAAGGGTGTTTTATTTGATGTCATCGTAACACCCACTGTCGAAAATCCAATGGATCTCTATAAGGATCCATTCTCTGGTCCATGTTACAAGGCACCTGATGAGTCTGCACCACTGCCAGAATTTAATCTTGCCCACTGGGATGACCCAATCAACACCATTGACAGAGACAAAAATAACAAAACAGGTTGGTATAAGTTCTGGAGTGTAAAACCTTCAGAGCAACAAAGTGATGTATTTTCTGAAAGGATGGAGCCAGAACATCAGGGTCTTTTCTCATTGATTCCGCCTAGTTCATCTCAACAGGGTAATGACGCGTATGATGGTCTGAATTTCACTAACCAAAATGGTAGTGGTGATTATACATATCGCGATAATTGGAATAAGGTTACTACTATTGTTCCAGGCGGTGAGAATAATTACAGATTTGTTTATTTTAATGATAAAACAAGAGTTGTATTTTCGTCTTATGATCCATCAAGACCAGATACTGATGAGTTTGGTGAGATTGATTGGGCCACTGGAGGTGAACCTTGGGTGGATTGGCAGAGGGTCGATACTAAGAAGGTGAAAATAGGCCCCGCTTACTGGGGTGAGTTGATGGCCAATAGAGCAAGACCATCATTTGGAAACCAGAGGTGGCAGACTCCTCTTAATACCCATAGTACTACCAGATATTTGGATTTTTGGCCTCAGTTCACAGACAATGTTGATAGAGGGGCTGGCCGTAGAATAAAAATTAAGGCCATGCCAGGTGGTCCTTTGGAGACTGATCCCAAACAGACACAGTATGATTATGATGTATATTTTGCACAAGAGGATGCAATTTTAGATCAATACTCGTTCCCACAAGAGCACAAATATTACAAAGGATATAAACCAAAATATATCTACGCTGGTACTATCTTGCGTGATGATTATAACGGATATGACATTATCACACCAACCAGTACAAACAAAATGATCTTTGCGGCCAGAAATACAAATAGGCTGCATACAGATTGGAAAAACAATGGAGAAGAAGTTTATTTAAAAATTCTAGAATCTAAAAACGAGGCAGGCGGATATTATACTGAATATGAAAATGGTCAACTGGTTGAATACTACACAGAAGATAGAGATGTTCTTGAAGGGCCTGCGTATTGGGCGTTTGGTGACTTTGGTCTTGTCGATAGGGTACAAAAAGGATTTAGAGGATACGTTGACTTCAACGATGCATATTTTAGTAATCCATTAAATCACTGGAATTCGTTCCCAGCTCATGCTGCAATTAAGGTAAAGGCTGGTAAAACATACAAGTTAACTCCAGGTCCTAATTTGCGATATTCATATAGGATTATCTGGGGTTTGAATGATGACAAATCTATAAATCCACTTTATCATTTCAATCCTAATCTTAAAAATGATAGAATTCTAGACACACCAAATACTGATAATTATCACTTCGAAAATGATGACAAGTTCTTGAGATCATTCCAATCCGGTCAAGGTAACCCTGTTATAGTAAAAGCCCAGAGTGATATACTTCTATTTGGTGCTTTCAGATATGATGACGGTGATAATAAACCAGGGAACCACAACGGTGGAGTAGACAGGCCAGAAAAAGAAACTTGGAGTGTTAATGGTGAGTGGATTGATATCACAATTGAAGAAGTTATTCCTACAAAAGGTTGTTCTTTCTGGGCTGCAGAAGGAGGCTACAGTGACAATGTGTCAACCGACTTAAGTAATTTTGACACCCCATACATTCATTTCACTGAAGAGTGTAAGTTTATTGCTCAGGATAATAATGAAAATCTTCTTGAATTAGAGAAGCAAGAATGGGATAGAGATCTTGAACTTTATCCTGAGGGAGAGGGATACGCTGCTGATGATAATACAACAGACGATAATGAAGGAACAAGGAAGTACAACAGAGTATTTGAAATCAAACCAGGTAAATCCTACGCCCTTTTCAGGTCTGATAAGACACCTAATCTAGATTATAGATTAAAGTTCCTTTCTGAAAAGTTAGACCTCAATAAAGATAAACCCACAGATGTAACACCCGATGAATTGAAGACCAGGGTGTGGAGATCTTCTGGACTCAATGAAGAAGAACCATTCTTGTTTGATGATGCACCTTCTCCATACTTGGTACTTGAGGCGTTTTATACCAACAAACCATTGGATGATTGGTCTAAGGAAGGTGAACCAGTTTATATGTCCATCTTCGAAGGTAGTGACGATGACACCATCCAGGGTAAGCAGTATTGGACTGACTGGAGGGAAAATGAAGCTCATCCAGATCCTATCTCAAGTGTTAAGTACAAAGCAGAAACTGCCAATAGACAATTAAAAGACTCACACTGGGAAAACCCACTATGGAAAGTTCCCACTGGCAAATTGAAGCCAGGTAAGACATATGAAATCTGGGCGCCAACAGGCAATGTTAATAATGGAAAACCAAATCCAGAGTATCAGCACGTGTTGTTTGCTGGAAAGGATCCAGAATCTATCATTGTTGCATCAGAGAAAGACTACGTTGTTCTTGGTACAGTAGGTAATCAAAAGAAATCTATTGATCAAAGAAAGGATGATCCCACTAGAACTACGTGGCTTGGAGAAGCAAACAAATTTAAGTTTACAGTACCCAAATCCAAACCCTGTATACTTATCGGTGCATGGAACACTACACCAGAGAAACGCAATGGTGGTTTATTAGCATGGAACGAGAAGGGTGAGGACATCAAACTCAAGTATAGAGAAATTGATGAAAACTATAAGGGCCCTTGTTATTGGGGAGCGTATACCATCACATATGGTTTAGATTCTCCATCTCCAAATATTCCACAAGCCGCTGTAGAAAGAGGGTTTCCAGAATTCTTGGGATTCCCTGATCTAGGTGCAGGAGAAGACCCTACAAAGAAAACAAGTAACGCTAACCCCCCATATTATACTAACCCGTATTACTATGGGGAAAATAGAGGGGAATCGACAATAAGACAGGGCGAAATCTATAGGATTGAATTCGATCCTAATGTTGAAATGAAGCCCGAAGGGTATCCATTTGAAATGCCATATATGTACAGGATGTGGTGGACAAGTGACAGAAATAAATTTAACGCCATGTATCCGTCGAACAGTGAATATAAACACTGGAAACCTGGTAGATGGTTGCCTGGCACAGCTTTTCCATATGTTGATATTCAAGCTCCAGAAAATACACTGATATTCGGTGCAGCATTCCAAAATCAAACCGGCCAAACGGTTAACGCAACGGAATTCAGAGACTTTGACTCATGGAGTACAAATGGAGAACCTCTACCATATACAATTACCCATATACCTGGAATCAATAGAGGTATCACATATGACCAGTCATCAATAGGTGAATTACCAAACATTGAGCATCCCCACTTCTATAAACCAATCAATGTCGAAAGGGTGACAGCCGGTGAATTGTACGAATGGAAGAAGGGAGATCAGTACGCAGATACTAAAGGCACTCTTCAGTTCTGGTTCATGATTGATAATACATCAGATGATCACGAAGAAGCGTCAGAATTACTACCTGAGGGTCAAAACTATCTTCCTTTCCATATGGATTGTCAACATCCAGAAGATTTCTTGATTCCACACCCAACAGAACAGTGGCACATTCCAAAACCAGTCAAGGATTACTTCTATAAAGCAGGACCTGTTATTGATACCGGAACTACCGGTGAATCCAGTTTTGTAATCCCAGAAAACTGTTCCAGGATGTTCATTGGTCAGATTAACAGGTACGCTTCAGGACCTGGTACTCGTGCATTTGGCGCAACCATTGACCCAAGATTCGGTAGAATGGGGGAGACTGTTGATGTTCAAGTTCGTGAAGTAGAAATTACTACAGAAGGACCTGTGTATTGGGGTAGTTTAGAAGGTCATCCATTCCCTCCTACTGCAACAGGTGATAATGCACACAATTTTAATAACGTTCATTTCATAAAACCACTCAAGCATGTAAAGGTTCAAAAAAATGAAACCTACATTTGTAGGGTTAATGGTAAGGGTTTGAACACACCTGATGATGCATGGATCGAATACCCAAAACTTGAGATTTGGGAATATGATGAAAACGAAGAGACACAATTTGATCCGCCAAACGATTCCATAACAATGTACAAGTTCAGGAAGTTGGGAGAGATTAATGAAACTAATGGCACAGATGGAGTTGTTATTTTTGCAACACAAAAAACTATCGTTTTCTCTGCTATCGACATTCGCAAAAAACACCCAAAAACTAACGTGGATCTCGGTAATGACGTGCTCGATGATTGGGGAGTACTTGGTGAACCTGCACTGGTCGAGTTAGTAAAGACTGATACTGTTCAAGGTCCACTGTATGTCTCAGGTATGGTTGATAATAAGCCTCAATATTGGCCCAAAGGCGGTGATACTAAATTGCCAGATTGGTCAAATACTCATTGGGAGTCTAATGTCAATCCATTGAAGATTAATAGTGGTGGCGACTACAATTTGATATTAGAAGAGAGGAACGTACAATACGCCATGTCCATATATGGTGTTAAGTCAAACACACACCTTAAGACAGGTGTCACTGCTAAACCTGAAAATTGGGTACACATTGGTAACATTCCTAGAAACACGGACCCCAGTGGTAATTTGAATACCACATGGAGAGTACCTGAAGGTATCAAATATGTAGCCTTTGGTGCTTATGAGCAACAACCAGGTTTGAACAGAGATATCTCAAAGTGGAGTCCTCTTGGTGAACCAGCACCTATAACCACAGAAAGAATTATCTGGGGCCGCGGCCCTGGATATCCAGCGTATAGAAAGGTGGGGATTCAATGGCAAATCGATATTAATCAAGATCGATTCAAGAAACCCTACAAAAATGCAATGACACCCTTACTTAAAGATAAGTTCACTGGTGGTGTGAAGTATAAATTTAAGAGAGATAAAACAATGAGACCTGAATACAAATTGTGGGATTACAATTTGGTGTGGTCAAAGACACTATCTCCTACATTTGAGTCAGATCTCAAATATCACAATAGAGAATTCAGTGCAACTGCTACGAAAGATAAGGAGTTTACATTAATAGCTCCAGCTGGATACGATTATCTATTCTTTTCCCTTCGTAAATCAGGCAACCATGGGCTTGATCCCAAAACTGGAGATGCATTTGACTGGAGTCCTGATGGAACATATGTACCTTGGACTTGTAAAAAAGAAAGGAGAGAGTTGAGTGACTATTTCCCACCAGGATTGATTTCAGCTATTCTTGCCGCATTGGCAGCTCTACTTTCTGCCCTGATGGCCACTCTATTCTACTTCATTGCTGTTGCACCTCTTGAGGTGTTACTTGAGATGAATGAAGAATATGAGTTTAATGAATACCCAATCAAACGTAAAAAACTTAAATTTTATAAAGACTCAGAGGGTAGAGATCGTCAGGGTTATGGTTGGCCTCATGAGGAATTTGAATTTAGCGATGAAGAAGTTTACACTGGATTAAAGAATGATCCAATATTCTTTAACTATACTGCTGATATTAAAGTTAGAGCTTATTCTAATTTGATGAAGATGAGACATAATGGATACTGGATTCACCTATCTAATGCTTCAACCAGTAGTAATAATGGTGATTGGCAAAACGATCATAGGATGGAATGGCATAACATTGCACCAGTGTATGGTATAAACTTTACCGGATTAAGTTCTCCTGGCATCAAGAGAACTATGAGACTCTATCCAGATACCGATCCACTCAATAGAGCACAGAGGAAGGACAGGAATATCACAAGGTTTAATCCCTTTACTGGAGAAGGTATTAAGGTACTGGTACCTTGTACTACTACCGATTCAAATAAACAAAATAATCCTGACTGGGACGACAGAAAAATGTGGTTTAAACCCACATTATCTTACTCCCCCTTGATACCAAGGGAATCTTTCTGGAAAGGTAAATCAGGGGTACAATACAAATTGGCATCCAGTTACAGCCCAAATGGTACGCACTACTCTCACGCGACTACTGAAGGTACTTACGGTGTCCTCGAAAACATATTCAATAAATTGGGAGCTGGACTTTGCATTGATAAAAAATTCTCAGCTGACGGGAATCACGCATTCGCACTTGAAATTATTAATGGTGATACTAATATGAGATGGGACACAAACACCTCATACAGTTTCAAACCAGGCATTGACTTTGATCTGATATGGGATGGCAACACGGATAGTGACAGCACTCAATGGCAAATTGTCCAAATGGATCTAAACTTTGCTTACCGGGATCAGTTTGTTGAGGACCCCATTGGATTCAGATCTTTTGAAACTAGAAAATTACAGATAGACACTCAGAATAGTGATTACAAATTTAGGGGATCTTTCGATAAGAGTTCATATTATGACACTATGGGTCAAGTTAGTAAAGATTCCCCTGTGAAACACGTTAGGGCATATGCCACTGAAGATGTGGATCCAGAAGCAATTCTGTATTCTATCACTATGGCTGTTTGGGCAGGCAAAACAGGTACACTCGTCAAACGAAATGCCATCATTGCTAACCTCAAAAGCGCATTTAAATACTAATAAATAAACATAAAGGTCATTAAGATGCCGCAAATTTTTCCAGACAAACCTCTACTATCTGACGGATCTAATGTCGTAAAGGGAGATCATATTGACAGAACTTGGAAATATGATTACAGTCTGAATAGATGGGAGTTAATTGATTTTGATAGACTCTCATTTAAATCAGAAGATCCAGTCAAAACTTATGCTGATGATGGTGATGTTGTCACTGACTTCGATATTCAAGATCTTAATCCAATAAATTAATTCCATGTCGCCACTTAACCCTTTAGATCAATTTTACCTTCAGAGATCATTAGACGGTAGTAACTACACTAAACACAGAATTAGTGTAGAAGAATTGGAAACTCACATCTTGGGTGGGTATCAAGATGGAGTCACTGATATTAGTGATAGATTAGATCAAGAAATAGTCGATCGCAAAGACGGAGACTCTGAGATCTATGAACAGATTGATGCACTAACGGATAGGATTTCTATCCTATCCACTGAACTGTATGACAATATTGTCGCCAGTGAATATGAATATGTTATTGATAATGACGCAAAGGCCAACTATGATGTCCTGACTTCTCAAGGTTGTGCAGGTCTAACTTCTGATGCTCTTGTATCGTGTCAGAGAGAAAAAGCAGATGCATACATTGATCAGATTGCATCATCATCGATATCTGATTCAAGAGGTAGAATTTACCTAGTCAATAGAAACTATACATATCAGAATACGATTTGCATTTTCCTGAGTGATCGTGATAAAGCAGGAAATAGTGTAGAGTTGAGCAGAGTAACCAAGGGTTCTCTGTTGGAAATGATTGCCATCACACAAGATGCTAATGGTAATGACATCATCGACAACTTTAATTATGGTTTTTGGAAGATCATAGAAGTAGGTGTGTCAGTTGTTGAGAACAATGGTGAATCAACAGACCCCTCTTATCTTTATAAGTTTGATGTTGAGCATGTTGGTTCTGCTCCAGAAAATGGGAAGCCTTCTGTTCAATTAGGCGAGAACAGATTTATGATCAAACTCGTCGCAGACTTACAGACAACTCTGAATGAGGTGTATGTAAATAAAACTGGGGATGACATGTCTGGCGCTCTCAACATTGAGATCACAGATACTTCAGATTTGGCTGGTTCGGCACTCATCACAGGATTAGATAGTAAAAACAGGATCATTGCTCCTGAGATGAAGATTACTGGATATAATCCAGCCTACAATATCAATCCAGACGCACTCGAACCTTCACTTCATTTTACTACTCTACTTGAAACGACTATTGCGTTCGATACACCTGAAACTACAATTGTTGATATCAAAGGTAATTTTGAACTTAGGGATCCATCTGGATTTGTTATTACAAATACCCAAGAGATATTGGATACAGATACTGGAAGTGTAGTTAGTCCTCCAGTAACAAAAATTAAAAACCTTACTCTCTTCCAAAATGTAGCGGAGTACCAGTACCCACCAAACATTTTTGATCCGACATATACTGCATCACCAAGTATCCTTACACACAAGGGGTATGTAGATTATATTCAAGAGATACTTGACAATAAGATTACAGATGTAAGTCAAAGAATTGACACACTAGCTAACGCTTCTGATGTTTTTGCTTATCATATGTTGTTGGATGGTGAATCTGCAGAATGTGATGAACTTCTTGCTCTGGGTGGAGATCCACTAAATGGTGGTTACTATCCTGGATACGATCCAGATGATACAAGTACATATGATCCAACAACCTATGAAGCCGGAATGAAGTGGGCAGAATGTATTTCTGACGCTATTAATGATATTCCTGATGATAGGGGTCTGTTCGGCTTTGGTACATTCAATGAACCATATACAGATTCAAATGGTAATGAGACCACCCGTGAAGTTGACATCTTCGTTTTACAATCGGAGGCAACACTTTTATTAGATGACACGGCATTTTCTAATCTTGACTTCCTTGAACTTGGCAAGGTAGGTAATTACTTTGAAATTTCAGCAGCTGATGGCAGATCATCGACTTATGGTGTGTATGTTATTACTGCTGTTAAAGAACATGCCAGTAACGGAATTATAACATGTAAGAATCTCTTCAGGAGTCAAGATGATATCTTGACAGGTCTAAATTATAAAGTCAAATTTTATAATAAAGAAGACGGACTTACACTCGAGCAAACTGAAGCATTGTATGTCAGGAAGACTGGCGATGAAATGAGCAACCACCTTCGTGTTGTAATTGACGATACTACTTCAAGTGATGTATTACAAATCAGAAACAATGTTGGAAGGAAGTTATTTGTAGCAGATAATAAAGGTGTCATTAGTGGCACTCAACTAACACTCAGAGAAGGGAGAGTGGATCCAAGCGAAGAATTTGACTTTAATTTTGATAGGAAAGATGGTATTCAAGTTAGACCATTTCAAGGCAATGCTGTAAAATTTACCAATTTTAATAGTGGAGACTTCGATTTTTACTATGATAAAAAAGAAGTATTCAAGATTGGTTCCGAAGTTAATTTCTTAAACAAAAGAGCAATTGGACTTGAATTACCAGTTGTAGGTCATGGTGCAGCAACACTGGATTGGTTGTCCGGGAAGGGTGGTGCAAACCTCCTACCCCCATTCCTCGTCTCCACAGATGATACAATTAGTATTAAGACTTATGATGAAGATGATCAATATAGATTGAAGGTTGACATTGGTAGAATTAATACTACCCACCTCACTGATGTTGAACAAAGTAAGAGAGTCCATAATAGTGCTCTGTTGTGGGACAGAGACACCAGTAAGTGGGTGGCATCCGAAGATGCAATTAAGGCCTTCATTCCAGGACAAAAAGTGGCTTACATGGGGGAATCGGCCACGGTCCAAAGCAAAGTCGAGGTCGGTGGACTCTGGTTAAACCCATCTAATAAACAACTTTATCTGAGGATTTCATAATGGGTGATCAACTTTACAAGACAATGAGAACTTGTGTCAATAAAGGACACAGCGCGATCGCGGCAGATGACGCATATAATGATATGCCAAACCCACCATTTCCTGATGAAGAGGGCAACAATAAATCAAAAGTTGGTCAATGGTTTGCTATAGATCACAATTCAAAGTATAGTTATTTAAGGGATCTCAACTATAAGGAATGTACTGGTGGCATAACTGATTGGTATTTTGAATATCTAAATGGCGAAAGTGATTTTGGGGACTCTGGTGCACCAAAGTTTGGTAGAAGTAACTGGGAGTTTAATAATATGGACAATACCAATCCAAAAGATAAGAACTGGATATCGAGTAATAACTGCAATAATCTTTTTATTAATAAAGCAGATTCCCCAGCGAAAATATATGGCCGTACCGATACTAATGTATCAGCAGCTTGGTACATGGCAGTTACTGACCATATTAACTGGGGTAAAAGTTGCACTTATTCAAAAACAGACGGTAAAGCACATTATGCCCCAGCCAAGGGAATTACTTTTAGATACTATGAAAGAGCTGATGACAGGTATAAGGTTGGAGAATATTCACGGATGTGGATGAGACCTTTTAACTTTGGAGCGATGCTTTACTCAAATGGTGAGGAGGGATCACCTGTTTATCTTGCAGAGTTAATTGCTTTCTCTAGTAAAGAGGCCAAGGCCGATGGGTGTCTAAGTCACAGTCATAACTCAGTCAGCTCCAACAGTTCCAGGAGAAGGCCTGCTGGCAACCTTCACTATAAAACAGATTGGTATTATATAAAAGAAAATAGTCAAGGTGAGCCATATCCTACTATGGCTGGACCTAGTTGGAACGGCATGGGACAAGGTAGACACGTCGATGATGATAGTGTTACTAATGATTATGACCCAAGACACTATGGCACAATTACTGCCACCATATCAGAAAAATCTGTAAAAAGAATTCAAGATATGGGTCTGATGTGTGTTGGGATTATTATAGGTGCACAGACTTATAACGAATGTGGTTACACTAATCCAGCAACTATGACTTATGAGATATTTGATGTAAAGTTATTGGTGCCTGAATTCTATGGTGACAATAAGATAGAAATTGTTAACTATGATAAAATTGAAAATGGAGAACCATTAATGACCATGATACTTGATGAACCTAGTACTTGTTATGATGCCCATAAAAATTATATGGCGAAAAGGGATGCTAATACTATGACACGGTTATTTGTAAAGCAATAGGTTATAAATAAATATAAAGGTTTCTTATCGTATGACAACACTTAGTAGTGACAATCCATTACCAGCAATTAATGGGGAAACAATCCAAACAGAGAATGGATATAAACTTTGGGAATACATTGCCAGCAACAACACTCAATCCAACAGTGTTGGCAGGTGGAATTTACTTTTTGACCTTAGCACTGATGATGGTGGTGGATCTGGTGGTGGATCTGGTGGTGGAACTGGCGCCGATTTAGAAGCCCTTTCGTTTATGGGTGGAGATGCCATCGAGTCACATAAAGATCCAGAACAAATCATTGGTGGTAAACCTGTAGTTAGGGTACACACCAACCTCGATATTGAAACTTTAACCACCATCGAATCTAGACCCTGAACCATGGCAAATTTAATTAACACAGATAAATTTGTAATTTGCAGAAATGGATCATATTATTCTGCTAATTACTCAACAGTAATTGATGGGCTTGCTCCTACTTTAGCAAAACAAGGTGATGAGGTAAGTGGTGAATTAGGTGTCATGTATCCTGGTAATACCATGACATATAATGAGAATACTGGAGAATTGAATGTATTGTTCCCAGACTCATTGAATTTTGTTGGTCAAATTACACAAGACTACCAACCAAATCCTGGATCATATAGTAGTGGAGATTTCTTTATTGTTGTACCTGAATCCTCTAATGGCGAATTAACTCTCTTTGAATCTGATTATCCAGGAGTATCATCAACTGAATATTACAGTGTCAAGACCACAAATAGGGGAACTAATTACAGGGGTAAGACTGGCAGAATTAATAACTTTGGTGATGGTGTATATACATCTTGTGTAAATCTTACTAATCCAGAAGTGGCCTCCGGTCTTAGATTTAATGCAGCAATCAGTGATGGATACCTTCAGAGCACAGATTTTAGTATCTTGAGTGGTGGATTTGGTTACGAAGTAGACGACATCATTGAGTTGAAACAACTCGATCCTTTATTCAATTACTCTTCCTCTCATGTTAAAATTACAAGTGTAGATGGAAGTAAATCGGTTACTGGATTTAAATTCTGCGACAGTGAAGGAGAAGATTTAGATGATTTGTCATCACTTGGTGGTAATTATTTCGCTTCTACTGATTCAGTAAGTTATTCAAAATCGGTGGCCACCACTCCAAGAAATGGCACAGTTATTGGAACTGGATTGATACTTGATATCGATATGCAATTGGGTGAAATCGTTAATGTACAATTATCCCCATACTCTGTACATACTGGATTCCAAACTGGAGACAGGTTATACGTTTATAATCCAGTCATTGGTAATTTTGGTGATGCAGTAATTGAAATTGAAATTGATGAAGATGACAGACAGGATAAGACTTTTAAAGTTTCCTTTAATGATAAAATAATTTATAGCACAAGAATTACAGAGGGTGGAGCAACCACTGGCAGTGGGTGGGTACATGTAAAGGATTCAACTGGTAAAGTAACAATTACTGATATCCAAACTCCAGTCCTTACTGTAAGTGATGATTATTACAATCCACACCTTGCCATGGAATATGGCAGGAGTTCAACCAACACAAACATATTCCAGATATCTGTAAAAAATGCAAAAGCAATCGTAAATGATACGGGTGATCTCGATGAATTTAATAGTCACAGTGGATTTATCACACCAGGTGAGAAGTTAAAGCTCGAGTCGTTACCAGATGTGGTGGGTATTGTAACCTCACTATCAACTAACCTTAAAACTAATACTTATACAGGACAGTTGTATAGTGATGTAGTCTTAACCGAAACTGAAGGCAACTACACCATTCAACTCAACAAATCTGGGGTTGGTAAACATGGTCTAGTTGAAATCTCTAGTGATAATACTATTAAATATAGTATTGTTGAACGATTACAGGGACTAGATCAAAATAAAATTAACAACGTAACAAGAGTACCTAACGTTGAGCAAGTGGCAAACAATTTCACTCCTCTGAATTTGTTCCTTCTCCCATCATACTAATAAATAACTAAAAATCAATGACGATACTCCAATCACAAGATTTATTCTTGGTATACAAACCAGAAACAGGAATCCCATCAACTTTGAAAGCCGATGGAGTTGATGCTGCACTGATTGATAAAACTACAGGAGAAATTTATAGCTCATCTGGGGTACCAAACAACACCAAACTGAGTGTGAGTAGTGATGAAGAAACTTACTTATCCTTGGGTAAGGAACTAGAACTTGATATTAAAATTCGCAGTGGGTCAATTGTCGATATGGCAATTGTCAACAGAGGAAGCGGGTTTATTGCTGATGAAATTTTTGTAATTGAAGGTGGTAATGCCACTGGTAGGGTACTTACAGTAGATGATACTGGGGCAGTACTTACTGCAGAAATGTATCTGAATGATGGTGGTGAGGGATATCAGGTTCATGATGGACTAGTTACAGACTTCCCATTTGGTCATCATGATGTCTTGATGGATACTGTTCCACCACTGGAAGGTGGTTTGAGTGAAGGAAATTTTGTTGACTTTGTATTAGTTGATGGCAATGTACAGTTGTTGGCCACCACTGGATCACAACAGAAGTTCCCAAGAGATGTTACTTCACTCTCCAATGAGTTTACTGTGGGTGAGACACTTCATGTGCTTGCAGATAAGACAAGATCAGGAGAACACCTTGATGTAATTGTTGCAGCTGTTGAGGATTCATCATCTGGTGGATCTGCTAAGTTCACAGTTGATCAATTGAAGTCGGATGTACAAGGATGGAGTGCAGAGATTACACCAACTCTTAGTGTTACTACAGAATTGAATGATGGTGTCAATAAAGGTGGGGGATTGTCCTATGATGATACCACTGGCAACTTTACATATACCCAACCAGACATAACTCAAACAGATGTTGAGGTAACTCTAACTGAGGATTTTGGGTTCTCTTATGATAATGATGGTGTAGCAACAACTGAAACAATCACAACACAGGATAAACTAAATCAATTACTACTTCAAAGAATTGAATTTTTAGAGAATAATCTTTATGCTCCAACCTCTGAGGATGTTATCAATCACCTCAATCCTAGGTTGAATCACAATACAGTAGCAAGGAATAATAACCCAGAGTATACAAGTTATAGTGAGGTTGCAACAAGAGCTGATGTTGAAGCACTGAAAGGGTATCTCACTTCCACCTTAAGTTCAATAGCAGCATTAGACACCCTATTGGACAACATTAGAGACAATGATAACTATGAAGATTTTCAGTCAATATACGCTGAAGATCCCGATTAACAATGAGTTCCAATCCTACCAACCCAGAGTATCTGGAAAACCAATGTCCACTACCTTACAATGGTGCAAAGTCTGGTTACATCAGACATGATGTAGATTGCAATGAAGTTGCAGATGCAGATGATGGTGTGTTGGTATCACAAAAAATATCTGGAATTGAGTACAGAAACTTTAATAAGAAGTATCAAAAAAGTGTATTAGAACCTGTGGTTACTAATGACATTACTGTCAATGCTCACCCAGATCATGTCGCCATTTCAAATGG